>JABAHS010063804.1_pt1 | contig 28890 bp, 29 predicted proteins | sample 7062111 | NCBI WGS metagenome assembly JABAHS01 (sample SAMN14534600, study PRJNA622989) | marine sediment metagenome | biome: marine biome [ENVO:00000428]; feature: marine pelagic biome [ENVO:01000023]; material: deep marine sediment [ENVO:00002113]; isolation source: pool of 4 deep marine... | reverse complement strand
GAGCGTCTTCTTGATGTTTTCGATCACCTCGCGGCGGTTGCCGGTCGTGGTGCTGATGTGCTCGGCAATCGTGCGGTGCCGCCAGGGGTAGAGGTTTTCGAAGCCCAGTTCCTCGAGCTCGGACTTGATGGTGTTCATGCCCAGCCGGTCGGCGATGGGCGCGTAGATGTCCAGCGTTTCGCGGGCGATGCGACGTCTCGAGCCGGAGTCCATCGAACCCAGCGTGCGCATGTTGTGCAGCCGGTCGGCAAGCTTGATGAAGATCACCCGCAGGTCCTGCGACATCGCCAGCATCAGCTTGCGGAAGCTCTCCGCATCGGCCTCGTGCCGCGTGCGGAACTTCATCTTGTCCAGCTTGGTGACGCCGTCGACCAGCTCGGCGATCTCCTCGCCGAACTGCTTTTCGATCTCCGGCTTGGTCAGGGGCGTGTCTTCGAGCGTGTCGTGCAGGATGGCGGCGGCCACGCTCTGGTTGTCCATGCGCATGCCGGCCAGGATGCTGGCCACGGCCACCGGGTGCAGGATGTAGGGTTCGCCGGTCTTGCGGGTCTGGCCCTCGTGTGCCCGGGCGCCGGTTTCGAAGGCGCGGAGGATGACGGCGACCTTGTCCGGCTCGAGGTAGGTGTTGAGCAGGTCTCTCAGTTCGAGGACCGGCTCGGGTAAGCTCGGGGTCGCCAGCATGCGGTGTCCGTCAGGGTTCGAGGTCTTCCTCCAGGTCAGTGTCGAAAACTTCCGCGGCCTCGATTTCGGCCTGCAGCACGTCGACCCGTTCCGAGTCGATGTGTCCGTCCGCGATCTCGCGCAGTGCGATCACGGTCGGCTTGTCGTTTTCTTCCGGGATCATCGGTTCTGACCCGTTGCCGATCTGGCGCGCGCGCTTGGTCGCGGTCAGCACCAGCTCGAAGCGGTTTTCGATGTTTTCCAGGCAATCTTCTACGGTAATCCGTGCCATGGGTTAAATCCTGTTCAGATATTGGCGAAACCGCTCATTTTAACGATTTGCCAACAGCTCCGCCAGTAAGGAATCGTGTTGTTTTTCCTGGTATGCGACCGCCAGGCGCAGGCTCCTGAAGACGGCCTCGAGGTCTGCCAGCGCCGTGTCGAAATCGTCGTTTACGACCACGAAATCGAACTCGTGCCAGTGCGAAATTTCGGACTGGGCGTCACGCATGCGCCGCTCGATGGTGGAATCGCTGTCCGTGGCGCGCCGGGACAGCCTCTGCCGAAGCACCTCCAGCGAGGGCGGGACGATGAAGATCGAGCGGGTTTCGGGCCTCGCGGCCCGCACCTGGCGGGCGCCCTGCCAGTCGATTTCGAGTATGACATCCAGCCCCTGCTCCAGTTGCCGCTCCACCTCGCCGGCATGGGTGCCGTAATGGTTGTCGAATACCGTGGCGTGCTCCAGGAATGCTCCCTCGTCCACGAGACGCAGGAAAGACTCCCGGTCGGTGAAGTGGTACCAGTCGCCGTCGTTTTCGCCGGGACGCGGTTGCCGTGTCGTGTGCGAAATGGACAGGACCAGACCCGGATCCCTCTCCAGCAGCGCGTTGACGAGGCTGGATTTGCCGCCGCCCGACGGGGCGGCGACGATGACCAGGTTGCCTCGCCGGCCGGTCGCCGGGGCGGTGACGCGCTCATTCGACATTCTGTACCTGCTCCCGCATCTGTTCGATCAACACCTTCAGTTCGACCGCGGCCTGCGACGTGCGCTGGTCCACCGACTTGGAACTCAGGGTGTTCGATTCCCGGTTGAATTCCTGCATGAGGAAATCCAGGCGACGCCCGACCGGCTCATCGAGTTCCAGGGCCCGGCGCGTTTCCCCGACGTGGGCGTCGAGGCGGTCCAGTTCCTCGTCCACGTCGATCTTCTGGGCCAGGAACGCCACTTCCTGTTCCAGCCGGCCCGGGTCCAGCGGTTGTTGCAGGTCCCCGATGCGCTCGATCATCCTGTCCCTCAGGCCCGTGCGGATTTCCGGCAGCCATTCCCGGATCCTGCCCGTCCACTCCTCTACGCCCTCGAGGCGCTCACGAACCGCGGCGGCCAGGTTCTCGCCCTCGCGGGCGCGGCCCGCCTGGAGGTCGCGGGCGCCTTCCTCGAGCAGCGCCAGTGCGGCCTCGTGCAGCGGCGCGGGATCGGGCAACTGTTCCTCGACCGCGCCGGGCCAGCGCAGCAGGCTGGTCAGGCCGGGCTCCCGCTTGGCGCCGGCCATGCGGCTGAACTCCTCGTGCAGTTCCAGGAGCCGGGCGGCCATGTCCCGGTTCAGGCTGATCTGGCTGCTCGCGGCCGACGCGGATTCCTGGTAGCGCAGCGTTGCATCGATCTTGCCGCGGCTGACGTACCGGCCCAGCAGTTCACGGAATGCCGGTTCCAGGACCCGGAATTCCTCGGGCAGTCGGAGGCTGAATTCGAGGAAGCGATGGTTGACCGAGCGCATCTCCCAGCTCAGCCTGCCGAACTCGAATTGGCCTTCAACGCGGGCGAAACCCGTCATGCTCCGAATCATGTCTGTTTCCGATTGGCCGGCAGTGGCACAATGGTAACGGCTCGCAGGTCCGACGAGAAGATACCTTGCACGTGCGGCGCCGTGGATTCCGCGGCGCGCGGACCGGCGGGCGGCATTTACATGAACGGTGCGAACGGCAGGTGACGGTATGAGACCCAGCGGCAGGCAGCCGGACGAATTACGCGAAGTCCACATCGAAAGAAACCATACGTGCCACGCGGAGGGCTCGGTCCTGATCGCGTGCGGCAATACCCGGGTCCTGTGCACCGCCTCGGTGGAAGACCGCCAGCCTCCATTCCTGCGCAACACCGCGGAAGGCTGGGTCACGGCCGAGTACGGAATGCTGCCGCGCTCGACGGGATCGCGCATGCGCAGGGAGGCCTCCGCCGGGCGTCAGGGCGGTCGTACCCTGGAGATCCAGCGCCTGATCGGACGCTCCCTGCGCGCGGTCGTCGATCGCGCGGCGCTGGGGGAGCGCACGATCACGCTCGACTGCGACGTGCTGCAGGCCGACGGCGGTACCCGGACCGCCGCGATCACCGGGGCTTATGTGGCGCTGGTGGACGCCTGCCGTTGGCTGCGCTCGCGCGGAGCGATCGAAAAGGATCCCATTCACGGCCAGATCGCGGCCGTGTCCGTCGGCATCTTCGGCCACACCCCCATCCTGGACCTCGATTATGCGGAGGACTCGGAAGCCGAGACCGACATGAATGTCGTGATGAACGACGGCGGCGCCTTCATCGAGATTCAGGGCACCGCTGAAGGCCACGCATTTCGACGCGCCGAACTCGACACGATGCTGACCCTGGCTGAAAAGGGTGTGGCGGAACTGCTGGAGGCGCAGCGCGCAGCCCTGGCGGGCTGAGCGGCAACCGCCGTGCCGGCGCGACGGGGCAACCGGCTGGTCCTGGCCAGCGGCAATGCCGGCAAACTGCGGGAGCTTTCCGCGATGCTGGCGCCGCTCGGCCTGAACCTGGCGCCGCAGTCCGACTGGCAGGTCCGGGAGGCGGTGGAAGACGCGCCCACGTTCATAGAGAACGCCCTGATCAAGGCGCGCCATGCGGCGCGCCACACCGGGTTGCCGGCCATCGCCGACGATTCGGGCCTCGTGGTGCCGGCGCTCGGCGGCGCACCCGGCATCTTTTCCGCCCGCTTTGCCGGCCCGGGCGCCGGCGATGAAGCCAACAACCGCAAGCTGCTGGACGACATGAAGCACCTGACGGGCGAGGTGCGCGCGGCTTACTTCCAGTGCACCATGGTGCTCGTCAGGCGCCCGGATGACCCGGTGCCCCTGGTCGCCAGCGACAACTGGTGGGGTGAAATCGCCGATGCCCCCAGGGGCGAGGGCGGCTTCGGTTACGATCCGCTGTTCTGGCTGCCGGACCGGCGGTGCACCTCGGCGGAACTGCCGCCCGGGATCAAGAACCGGATCAGCCACCGCGGCCAGGCCATGCGGCACATGATCGAACTCCTGCGCCGCAACGATGATTTCACCTGCTGAAGACCTGCCGTTGCCGCCGCTGGGCCTGTACGTGCACCTGCCCTGGTGCGTGAACAAGTGCCCGTACTGCGATTTCAATTCCCACGAATTGCGCGGTGAACTCCCCGCGGACAAATACCTGGCTGCACTGCTCGAAGACCTGGAGCAGGACCAGCAACTGGCGGCCGGCCGGCCGGTCTCGAGCGTGTATTTCGGCGGGGGCACACCCAGCCTGTTCCGGGCCGCGCATATCGCGGCGCTGCTGGCCGGATTCCGGGCGTGCCTGGACCTGGCGCCCGGAGCCGAAATCAGCCTGGAAGCCAATCCCGGCACGGTAGAACACGACAGTTTCGAGGCCTACGCGGAGGCCGGGATCAACCGCCTGTCGCTGGGGGTGCAGAGTTTCGACGACAAACTGCTCCAGGCCATCGGGCGTATCCATGGCGTGGCGGAAGCTGAGGAGGCACTGGCTTCGTTGCGCCGTTCAGCCATCACCAATTTCAACGTGGACCTGATGTACGGCCTGCCCGGTCAATCGGTCGAACAGGCGGTGGCGGACGTGGCTGCCGCCCTGGCCGCCGGGGCCCCGCACATATCGCACTATCAACTGACCCTCGAGCCCAATACCGCCTTTGCCGTGAATCCGCCTGAATTGCCCGGTGAAGAGGCAATTTGGGTCATGCAGGAGGCGGCGGGCGACTTGTTGCAGGGCGCCGGTTACGAAAACTATGAAATCTCGGCCTGGGCGAAGCCCGGCTCGGCCTGTCGCCACAACCTCAATTACTGGTGTTACGGGGATTTCCTGGGCATTGGCGCGGGCGCCCACGCGAAACTCACCGGGGCAGGGCACGGGGTGGTGCGGCGCATGTCGAAGCAGCGCCACCCGCGGGCCTACCTCGCGGGAAACCGCATCGCCGAGGACCGGCAGCTGGGGCGTGACGAGCTGGTTTTCGAGTTCTTTCTGAACCGGCTGAGGCTACGCGAGGGATTCACCCGGGAAGCCTTCACGGCCCGCACCGGCCTGGACTGGTCCGAGGTGTCGGAACGCGTCGAAGGGGCGTTGGACCGCGGGCTCCTGGAGTCGCATGAAAGGCGGTTCCGGCCGACCGGGCTCGGCTGGCGGTTCGTCAATGACCTGCAGGCGATTTTCCTGCCGCCGTCAAGGGTTTAAACTGTTGCCCCACGGGCTTGCAATGCCCCGTTCCGGCCATTAAACTAGCCGGCCTTCTGAACTCGGCGGACGCTTAGGAACTGTCATGAAAGCGGACATACACCCGGAGTATCGTGAAGTGGTTTTCCAGGACATATCCTCGGATTTTGCGTTCCTGACCCGCTCGACGATCGACAGCAAGGAAACCATCAAGTGGGAAGACGGCAAGGAATATCCGCTGGTCAAGGTGGAAGTTTCCAGCGCCTCGCACCCGTTCTACACCGGCCAGCACAAGGTGCTCGACTCCGGTGGCCGCGTGGACCGGTTCAAGCGCCGTTACAAAAAGTAACGGGCCACGCAGGCTGACGAACACGGACCCGGACCGCGAAAGCGGTCCGGGTTTTTTTATGGCCTTTCCGACGGAATGAAACCCGTCCGGAGAATTTAACTGGCCTTACTGAAGGTTGGCGCACTTGAGTTTGCCGCGATCTCCTCGAGCATGGCCGTGGTGACCGACTTCGGCCGCTCGATCGGGTAGCCCAGCGCGCGGTCCCAGGTGATGTTGGCCAGCGTGCCGATGGCGCGCCCGATGCCGAACAGCACCGTGTAGAACGAGTACTCGGTGACGCCGTAGTACCACTGGATCACGCCGGACTGCGCGTCCACGTTCGGCCACGGGTTCTTGGCCTTGCCGTGCTCCATCAGGACNNGTGCTCCATCAGCACGCCGGGGGCCACCTGGTAGATCATGTTGATGACCTTGAACAGCGGGTAGTCCGGCAGGTGCTTCTGGCAGAACTCCATCTGCGAGGTGTAGCGCGGATCGGTCTTGCGCAGCACGGCGTGGCCGTAGCCGGGGATGACCTGGCCGCTGTTCAGCGTGTCCCAGAGGGCCGTCTTGATGACCTCCTCGGTCGGTTCCTGGTCGCCCAGCTTCTCCATGAACTGCTGCGTCCAGCGCAGCACGTTCTCGTTGGCGAGGCCGTGCAGCGGGCCCGCCAGGCCGTTGATGCCGGCCGACAGGGCGTAGTAGCAGTCGGACAGGGCCGAGGCCACGAGGTGGATCGTGTGGGCCGAGACGTTGCCCGACTCGTGGTCGGAGTGCAGGATGAAGTACATCCGGGCCACGTCGTCGTAGGGCGCGTCGATGCCCATCATGTGGGCGAAGTTGCCGCCGAAATCGAGGGTGGGATCCCGCTCGATCTGCTCGTCGTCCTTGAACTTCAGCCGGTAGATGAAGGCCCCGATCGTGCCGAGCTTGGCCATCAGGTTCGAGGCGTCCTCGTACATCGGGTCCCACAGGTCCATCTTGCCCAGTCCCTTGCGATACCGCTCCGCGAAGATCGACTCCCGCTGCATCGAGAGGATCGCGGCGGAGAACATCGTCATCGGGTGGGTGTCGCGGGGCATGGTCCGGAGTATGTCGAACACGTACTGCGGCACCTCGCAGCGGCCCTTCCAGTCCTCGAGGACCGAGTTGGCCTCCTCCTCGGTCGGGATTTCGCCGGTGAGGATGAACCACCAGAACGACTCGACCGTGGGGTAGTCGCTGCCGGGCCATTTGGGCAGCGCCTCGAAGGTCTCCGGGATCGTCTTGCCGCGGAAGCGGATGCCCTCCATCGGGTCCAGGTAGGAGGTGTCGGTCACCAGGCACCGGACGCCGCGGGCGCCGCCGATCGCCTGGCCGATCGTGACGTCGCCGATCTTGACGTCCGAATGTTCCTTGAGAAGCTTCATCGTCCGTGGACGATGCTCCTCAATCTTGCGATATAAGGCTTCTTTCAGCTTGGACATAATCTGCTCCTGTCTGTCAGGTTGACTCGCTGCCCGCATTCTGGCCAGGCCCGTTTATCCAGCGTGCAATGCATCGCCGGCAGGTCATGTGTTCTTGTTGGAATGCTGTCTGAGCCTTGCCAGTGTCTCGAGTGGAAAAGGCTCTTGTGTCGCTAACTCTTCGTGGTCCGTAAAGAACTTCTTCAGGTCCGTGACGTGGACGCCGATGTCCGCGGGAATGCCCGTATCGATCAACGTTCGTGCAACGCGGATGAACTCGTCGTGCACCATCTTCACGTATTTCTCCAGGTCGCGTTCCTCCTCCGGAACGCCCCTGAACCCGAAGTATTCCCGTACGCTCTGTGGAGACTTGAGAATCAAGGCGGGCGTCTTGTCCTCTTCCTCCTCTATGCGGCCGCGAACGGTTGCCTCGAAAAGCATCGGCGACAGATCTNNACAGATCTTCGTGCGTGATGTTCCAGTGGCGTTCGTACGGCCTGTGTGTGAACAGATCGATCTTGTTGTCCTCCGTCACCGCGATGGCGAAGATGGCCCCGGGGAACTCCGCCTCCGAGACCAGGTAGTCTCCGTAAATCGTCTCCCCGCAGGTATTCAGTGCGTCGCCTTTGCCGGCGGTCTTCCTCAGGTATGCGGCCCGTTCCTCCAGCCGCAGCCTGTCGATCCTGTTGGTGATATCGGTCTTTTCGCGCTCCGTCGGCTGCTTCGGCGCCACTTCGCCGACCAGCCGCGGGAAGGAGATTGAAATCGTCGTGCCCTTGTCGACCACGCTCTCGATGGAGAGCGATCCGTCGTACTCGGCGACCGTCTGGCGGACGAAGACGAATCCGAGCGAATGCAGTTCCCCCTCGAGGCTCTTACGGTCACTCATGAGTTGCGCGATTTTCCCGGGGGGCATACCGGTTCCGTTGTCGCGCACCCGCAGAATCACGCTCTCGCCGTCCACCACGATGCTGATGGTCAGCACGCCGATCTTCCTGTGGCTCATCGCATCGACCGCGTTCATCACGAGGTTGAAGAACATGCGGCGAAAACGGTACCGGTTGCCCCCCAGGACGGCGGAATCGAACCGGTCCATGCGGATTTCCACGCGCGCACTGCTCTTCTCCGTGACGTAGCCGTAGATGACGTTGCGTACGAAATCGCGCAACTCGGCGGCAATGTCGAACTTCTCGTAGAGGCCCTTGTTTTCCTTTTCCTCCATGAAATGCTGGATGCGGTAGTAGACGCCACCGATCCAGTGGATGCAGTTCAGGTAGTGCGGGTACGATCGGACGCTGCGCGATTTCTCGGGCAGGAACGACAGGAAGGTGTCCACGCGCCCCCAGCGCGGGTCAAGGATCAGCTCGCAGATATCGAAAACGGCCTGAACGTACTCGCGGCCCGTGGCGAGAATCGCCCGGGGCGGCGAATAGCTCTTGACGGCGTTGTTGTAGTGCAGGAGGGCCTTGCGTTGTGCGACGGCCTTGTTCTTGAGTTCCTCGAGGTCCGCGCTGTGGAATGCCTGGGCCTGCTCGACGCTGTGGATTTCGAAATCGGTGTTGACCGTGGTGTGGAAGTGGATCACCTCGTTGATGAAGCTCTCCACGCGGAGATCGTGGATCAGGAACTTGATCTCCGTTGCATCACGCTTCAGACCTTTAGAAAGCTCGACCATGGTTCGGCGACCCGCCCATGAGTAAGTAATTCCCAGGAAACCGGGAACGCGCCAATTCGAGGTGATCGGAGGAAGCGGCGATTCCCGCCATGGAATGGCCATGTTATCGCACGCGGCTGATTCCACCCTATTGATGCAGGTCAAAAATTGAGCTGGTACCACGCGCCAGCCGGGACGGAGGGCGTGAAACAGGGCGCTGTTCTGCCATTGTTTGCCGGCTGACCGAAAGCTTTCCGGCGTACGCCTGGCCGGGTTGCTTCGACGGGCTTGATCGCCGGCGCATTGCGCGTAGAATCAGCAGCCATACGAATGTCCAATAATCCAACCTTCTGAAAAGCCAATGCCAGAGAAAAATGTCATCCTGACCGATGGGCCCAGCGGTAAGAGCGTCGAATTGCCCGTCATCCGTGGAACCGAGGGAGAGCCGACGCTCGATATCCAGGCCGTACCCAAAGAGCTCGGGTATTTCACCTACGATCCGGGATACGCCGCGACCGCCAGTTGCACGAGTGCGATCACTTTCATCGACGGCAACCAGGGCATACTCAGGTACCGCGGTTACCCGATCGAGCAACTGGCGGAACACAGCACCTTCCTGGAGGTGGCCTACCTGCTCCTCTGCGGCGAATTGCCGAGCGCAACACAGTTCGACGAGTTCCTGCACGACATCACCTACCACTCGATGGTGCACGAGAAGCTGAACACCTTCATTTCGGGTTTTCACTACGACGCGCACCCGATGGCGATGATGGCGGGCGTGGTCGGTTCGCTGGCGGCGTTCTACCACGACAACCTCGACATGCGCGACCAGGAGCAGCGCGTGCTGGCCGCCAAGCGGATGATCGCCAAGATGCCGACCATCGCGGCGGCCTGCTATCGCCACTTCAGGGGCTGGCCGGCCGCCTATCCGAGGAACAAGCTGGGGTACAGCGAGCGCTTCCTGGACATGATGTTCTCCGTGCCGGCTGAAACCTACGAGGTCAATCCGGTGTCCGCCAGGGCGCTCGACCTGCTGTTCATACTGCACGCCGATCACGAACAGAATGCATCCACTTCTACGGTGCGCCTGGTCGGATCGACGGGCGCCAATCCCTACGCCTGCGTGGCCGCCGGCATCTCGGCGCTTTGGGGTCCGGCGCACGGCGGCGCCAATGAGATGGTGCTGAGGATGCTGGAAGAGATCGGAGACGTGTCACGCGTGCCGGAGTTCGTGGCGCGCGCCAAGGACCGCGACGATCCGTTCCGCCTGATGGGGTTCGGCCACCGGGTATACAAGAACTACGACCCGCGCGCCTCCATCATCCGCAAGGCGGCGCACGAAGTCCTGGCGGAGTTGGGGCTGAAGGACCCGCAACTGGACCTGGCCATGGAACTGGAGAAGATCGCGCTCGAGGACGAGTTCTTCGTCGAACGGAAACTCTACCCGAACGTGGATTTCTATTCCGGCATCATCTACAAGGCCCTCGGCATTCCGGTGAGCATGTTCACGGTGATGTTCGCCATCGCGCGAACCGTCGGCTGGGTGTCCCAGTGGGTGGAGCAGTCGGCCGCCCCGACCAAGATCGGGCGTCCGCGCCAGGTCTACGCCGGCGCCCCGGAGCGGGAGTACGTGCACATAGACCAGCGTTGAGCCCGCCGGTTATCGCCAGCATCTGAATCCGGGAATGCGGGCGTGGCCGGAGGTCGCGGCTCAGGCGTCCGCCACCAGGCACTCCACCTCGGTCAGGGAAGCTCGTTTCTGGGGCCTGCCGTCGACCGGGCTCGGCGGCGCCTGGCGCAGGTCGACTCGGCCGAACAGCGCCATTTCGATCACGCATTCCCCCGCGTCCATGACCAGCAGGGGAACGTCCCGATAACTGCCGTCGTGCCAGCGTATCCGCCGGTCCTCCTGGCGGTAGTTGAGCCCTCTCTCCCGCAGGTGCATGGCGACCGCTTCCGGCGGATCGCTGAACAGGTGCAGGGATACGCGGGAGTGCCGGTCCGCCGTGCCGTCGAGCACCGGCCCGACCAGTCGCGGTGAAAACGGCTCCAGGGACCGCATGACCTCGATGGCGGTCGCGCGCAGCGTCTCCAGGTGCCGCTCGTGCGCCTCGCCTCCGTAGAAACCCTGGTAGGCGCGCAATTCCGCTTCCACTTCCAGGTTGCTGGGCAGGGCGACACGAGAACTCACGCCGATCCGTTCGGCCGCCTTGCGTTTAGCCGCGCCAAAATTGCGCTGGCCCTCGGTGGCCATGATCCGGGCCGCTTCGGCGGCGATGTCGCGGCGAACCTGGCGCATGCGCCGCACGCTGCGGGGCGGCAGGCCGCCGGCAGCATCCGCGGAGCCTTGCTGCCCCCTAGTAGATGTCGTACGGGTCCTCTTCTTCGCTGACATCGGGATCCATTCTCTCGGTGCGCTGTTCCATGCGCGGCAGTTTGCCGGCTTCGAACACCTCCATGATGGCGTCCGGGTTGTCCAGCGCCGCCAGCAGGCCGGTCTCCGGGTCGATGCGCGACTGGGCGATACCCTCGGGCATTTCCGGGGGCTGGTCCGGAACGCCGGCCAGGGCGACGTCCATGTAATCGATCCAGATCGGCAGTGCCGCCCGGCCTCCGACCTCGTTCCTGCCCAGCGGTTCGTGGCTGTCGAAACCGACCCAGACCGTCGTGACCACCGCGTCGTTGTATCCTGAAAACCAGGCGTCACGTTGTTCGTTGGTGGTCCCGGTCTTGCCTGCCAGGTCGTCCCGGCCCAGGCTTTTTGCCTTGACGCCCGTGCCGCGACGGATCACGTCCATCATCATGGAACGCACGAGGTAGGCATTCTGCTCGCTGATGACGCGGGGTGCGTGGATGACCATCCGGCGCTCTTCCCGCTCCCCGGTGTCCCCCACTTCCGTGACGCTCAGCGTGCCCTCGGCCGCCGCGATTCCCAGTGGTCGGAAGGCGGGCTCGTTCCGATCACCTTCCTCCGGCTCCGGTTCCGCCTGCCCGGGGCCGGATTCGCAATCCCGGCACACATCGGCAGGATTGGATCGATAGATGACGGTGCCGGCGGAGTCGGCGATGGAGGCTATGAAATAGGGTTCGACGAGGTATCCGCCGTTGGCGAAAGTGGCATAGCCCCGCGCCATGCTCAGGGGCGGCAGGTTGGCGCTTCCCAGGGCCATCGAGAGGTTGGGCGGCAGGTCGGCAAGGTCGAATCCGAAGCCGCTGATGTACTCCCGCGCCGTATTGACGCCGAGGTTTCTCAGCAGGCGGATGGAAACCAGGTTCCGGGAATTGACCATGGCCTCGCGCAGGCGGGTCGGTCCGAAAAACTTCTCGCTGAAATTCTGCGGCTTCCAGGTACGCTCCAGTTCACTGTCCTCGAACACGATCGGCGCGTCGTTGATGATGCTGGCCGTTGTGAAGCCGTTTTCCAGCGCCGCGGAGTAGAGGAAGGGCTTGAACGATGATCCGGGCTGCCGCCGGCTCTGGGTGATCCGGTTGAACTTGCTGCGGCTGAAATCGTAACCGCCGACCAGGGCTAGGATCGCCCCGTCGTCAGGATCCAGCGAAACCAGGGCTGCCTCAGCGTCGGGCAGCTGTCCGAGCCGCCAGCGGCCGTCGTCGTGCAGGCGCGTTCGGATAATGTCCCCGGCCTCGAGCACGTCGGTCACCGCCTCCGGAGTCTTGCCTTGACGGTCGCGGCTGATGAACGGTCTCGCCCAGGCCATGTCTTCGAGGCCGAGCGCCACCGTTTGCCCATTCTTGAGAAACACCAGGGCCACGTTTTCATCGACTTCCGTCACGAGGCCGGGCACCAGCCTGGCCACCGGCCGGTAGGGGCCGAGCACGTCCAGCCAATCCCTCGTGGTGGAGGACTCGGGGAGCTCCACGTGGGCTTCCGCGCCCCGGTACCCGTGGCGCTGGTCATAATCCTCCAGGCCCTCGATCACCGCCTCGTTGGCCGCGGCCTGGAAATCGGAGCGGATCGTGGTCGTGATCACGTATCCGCCCGTGTATGCATCCTCGCCGAGCATCGTGATGGCCTCGCGGCGCACCATTTCCGCAAGGTATGGCGCCGAAATTTCGGTCGTGGCGCCGTGGTAATAGGCGTTATCGCGCTCGGCGATTGCCTGGTCGTAGGCTGGCCGGTCGATATATCCGAGTTCCAGCATCCGGCCCAGCACGTAGTTGCGGCGCTCCAGGGCGCGCTCGGGCGAGGTGATCGGGTTGATGCGCGAGGGCGCCTTGGGCAGGGCCGCGATCATGGCGCATTGCGCCAGGGTCAGTTCGTCGAGCGTCTTGCCGTAATACACGTCGGCAGCCGCGCCGACGCCGTAGGCGCGGTGTCCGAGCAGAATCTTGTTGAGGTACAGCTCCAGGATCTCGTCCTTGCTGAGCTCCCGCTCGATCTTGAGCGCGAGGAAGATTTCGCGAGTTTTCCTGGAGAAGGTTTTCTCCAGCGAAAGAAAGAAGTTGCGCGCCAGCATCTGGGTGATCGTGCTGCCGCCGATGGTTTTCTCGCCGGTCGTGGCCAGCGTCCAGACCGCGCGGGAGATTCCCTGGTAATCCACCCCGGGGTGCTTGTAGAAACGTGCGTCCTCCCCGGCGATGAAAGCGTGCTTGAGGGCATCCGGGATTTCTTCGATGGGCACCGGGATGCGCCGCTTCTCACCGAAAACACTGATCAGCCTGCCATCTTCGCTGTAGACCCTGAGCGGCACCTGCAACTGGACGTCGCGGAGGGTCTCCACGTCGGGCAGATCCGGCGCAATGACGATGTAAGTTATTGATATAACAAGAATACCCAGTATGAGAGATACCAGGGCGCCCCGCCATATCCACTTGAAGACTTTCTTCACTCCATGATCCTGCTATGCTTATGCTCAGGAAAGGGATATTCTTGTACCCATTCCCGCACTGTAAAACAGTGTGAATGCGAATAAGATACACTGCGGCGGACAGGGAAGCAGCCGCAATCGTTGAGTGTTGACCACACGGTTAGCCACTAGTTTCCCTGTCCCTTGCTGAATGGCTGGAAGAACCGTTTATGGCTGCGGCTGCTTCCGGCCCGCAGCGATGCTGCCGGATCGGCATTGTGCTTTGCCTGGCATTCTGCTAAAACCGGCGGCAAGAAGTTTCAATAAGCCATTGGCACAAAAAAGGAATAGGGAAATTGAAACTGTTCGGAAGTAAGTCAGAGCCAGTCATCGGACTGGACATTGGTTCTTCCAGTGTACGCCTGCTGCAATTGTCCGAGCAGGGTACGGGTTACCGGATCGAACATTTCGCCATAGAGCCCGTCAGCGCCGGGGCGGTCGCCGAGAAATCCGTGCAGGATATCGAGGCGGTTTCGGCGGCTATTGAGCGCGCGGTCATNNGGGCCCGGTCCTGCGCCATCGCAGTATCGGGTTCAGCGGTATTCACCAAGACCATCAGCCTGCCGGCGAACCTGGCGGAAGCTGACGTCGAAAGCCAGGTGCAGATCGAGGCCAACCAGTACGTCCCCTATCCGCTGGACGAGGTCAGCCTGGACTTCGAAGTCCTCGGCCCTTCCGCGAGAAATGCCGACCTGGTCGACATCCTGTTGGCCGCGAGCAAGAGCGAAAACGTCGAAAGCAGGCAGGACGCCCTGGAAACCGTCGGCCTGAGTGCCAAGGTCGTCGACGTCGAGGCATTCGCCATAGCGAACTCTTTCGACCTCATGCGCGAACGGGACGGGCTCGGCAAGAGCGAGGCGGTCGGTGTCTTTGACATCGGATTCGACCTGACGACCCTGCTGGTTTTGCGCGGTGGACGGGTCATCTACACCCGCGACCATCCGTTCGGCGAACACCAACTGCAGGAAGAAACCATGCGCCGATATGAGATGTCGGCCGAAGAGGCGAGTTTCTACGCACGTGGCGAAGCGGGCCCGGAAGATTTCGAGGACGAGGTGCTCGAACCGTTCCTGCTCAATATCGTGCACCAGATCAGCCGGGCCCTGCAGTTCTTCGCCTCTTCCAACGAATATTCACCCATCAGCACCATCTACCTCTCCGGCGGTTCGGCATCCCTGCCGGGCCTGGCCAACATGGTCCAGCAGGAGCTTGGCCTGACCACCCGGGTGGCGGATCCTGTTTCGGGCCTGGACGTGGCGCCTTCCGTGGCATCGGCGGCGTTGCATAACAATGCACCGAACCTGATGGTCGCGATGGGACTGGCCTTGCGAGGATTTGACTGATGGCAAGAATCAACCTGCTTCCATGGCGGGAGGAACTGCGCAGGGAACGTCAGCGGCAGTTCATGCTTTCGACCATGATGACGGCTTTGCTGGGCATCATTCTCGTGTTCATGATCGGTCTGGTGTTCGATCAGCGCATCGGGCATCAGCAGGAAAGGAACGACAGGCTCCAGAATGAAATCAGTAAATTGCAGGCGCGGATCGTCCAGATCGAGGAACTCGAAAGGACACGTGAACGCCTGCTGTCGCGCAAGCGAGTGATCGAGGAGCTGCAGGCCAGCCGTTCCCTGACGGTTGAGCTTCTGGACAAGCTGGCGAAGTCCATCCCCGTCGGCGTGACCCTGCAGTCGGTTAGCCAGCAGGGCTCGGATCTGCGACTGCAGGGCTGGAGCCAGTCCAACGCCAGGGTGTCCGCCTACCTGCAGAGCCTCGACGCGAATGATCTCTTCCTGCTGCCGGACCTTAACGTTGTGCGCGCCAGCGACAGGCCGGTCAATCCCATCGAACCCTATGAATTCACCATCGAGGTCAAACTTCGCCCGGCCATCCGGGACGAGGAGGACGAGTTTGGCGCCTACCCGGTGGAAGGAGGGGCCGGCTGATGTTGGACGATTTCCGAAATCTCGATTTCACGGACCTCGGCAGTGCGCCGACGTCGGTCCGATACACGCTGTTGTCCCTGTTGCTGATCGTTTTGATCGTTATCGGCTATTTCCTCATGATCAGCGACAAGTGGGATGAACTCACTCGCGTCAGGGCGGAGGAAAACACGCTGAAACTGGACTTCCAGGCCAAGCAGCAGAAGGCCGCCAATCTCGAGGTCTATCAGCAGCAGCTTGCCGAGATGCAGGACCTGCTGCAGACCATGTTCCGGCAGCTGCCCAGCCGGACCGAGATGGACAAGTTGCTGGTCGACGTGTCCCAGACCGCGCTGGCTGCGGGCATCGACGTTCAGCTCTTCGAGCCCATGAACGAGGAGCCGAAAGATTTCTATGCGGAACGTCCGATCAGCATCCGCATGATGGGGGACTACCACCAGTTCGGCGATTTCGTCAGCGGCGTGGCGTCTCTGCCACGGGNNCTCCCTGCGCGTGGCCAGCGAAAGTGCCGGGGACGGCCGGCTGATCCTGGAAGGCCAGGTGAAGACCTACCGGTACATCGACGAGGATGAAGCCAGAGCGACGGACGTGGCGGCAAGTGTGGAGGCCGGGCCATGAGACCAGTCAGCAGAATCAAGGCATTCCTGGTCGCGGCATCGGCGGCCCTGGCACTGACCGCCTGCGGCAACGACATGCAGGAACTCGATCAGTACATCGCCGGTGTGCATGCCACCCCGGCGCAGCCCATACCACCCATCCCGCCCGTCAAGACCTACACACCTTACGTGTACGAGGGTTTGACCGGCCGGGACCCGTTCCGCTCCTCGACCAGCGAGGGCAGTGACGAGGTCATACCGACCGGCGACAGCAGCGGACCCCGTCCGGACACGGCGCGGGCAAGGGAATACCTGGAGCAATTCGAACTCGACACCCTGTCCATGGTGGGCACCTTCGCCAAGGAAGGTAATTTCTGGGGACTGGTGCGCGATCCCGACGGCGTGGTGCACCGCGTGGAGGAAGGCCAGTACATGGGCAAGAACCATGGAAAGATAACGAATATTCGCGATACCGAACTGCGGCTCAGCGAGCTCATTACCGATGGAATGGGTGGCTGGCTGGCCCGCGATGCCCAGATGGCGTTGGAAGGATCACTGGATGGAGGCTAGATAAAGGGAGCGCAAGCAATGCGACATCTCGAGGGAAAGGCCATGTTTACCGACAACGAAATGATGACTCAATTACAGACTGCCGGAAAGCGGGGGCGGATTATGGATAACTGGATTTTCGGCATGCGCATGNNNATGGGCCGAAACCGAGGTTACGGCTGCCAGTTACAGCAGGGGCAGCGGCGGTGACGTGGTCATCACCCTGTCCACGACCGGCGACACGCCGAGCGTGAGCGTGTTCGCGACGGAGAGCCCGGCGCGGATCGTCCTGGACCTGGCCGATACGAGCACCTCGGTGGATTCCTCTCCCGTGTCCGTGGGCCTCGGCGCGGTGCAGAGTTTCACGACGCTGAGCGCGGGCGGCAGGACCCGGGTGCTGGTCGACCTCTCCCGGCCTGTGGCTTACGACTATTCCGCGGATGCGGGACAGGTCAGCCTGACAATCGCAGGTGGCAGCGCCGCGATGGCGGGAGCGACTTCCGCCCGCAGCGGTGACTTCACCGTGCGCAACGTCGATTTTCGCCGCGGAGAAGAGGGTCAAAGCCGGATCATCGTCGGCCTGGACGGGGAGAACGCAAGCGTGGCGGTCAACGCCGGCATGGGCACACTGGAGGTGGACCTGTTCAACGCCAACCTGCCCGACAGCCTGAATGAAACCCTGGACGTGGTCGATTTCGCCACGCCGGTTCAGACGATCGACGTCAGCCAGCGCGGTGACGCAGTGCGGCTGACCATGGCGGTATCCGGCATGTTCGAACACCTGGCCTTCCAATCAGGAGATGACGTCATCATCGAGGTTTCGAGCGTCGTGGAAGAAGTCGAAGATCGTTACGAGATTCCCTTATATGGTGAGAGGGTCTACGAGGGTTCACGCGTGACCTTCAATTTNNGCCTGACCAACGTGCCCTGGGACCAGGCCCTGGACATCGTGCTGGACGCCCGGAACCTGGACAAGCGCGAAAACGGCAACGTGATCTGGATCGCGCCGACCACCGATATCGCGGCCCGCGAGCAGGAACTGCTGCAGGCCATGCAGGACCGCAGGGAACTCGAGCCCCTGCAGACGGTGCTGATCGGCGTCAACTACGCCACCGCGGCCAGCCTGCAGGAACTCATCCTGAACTCTTCCGAGGGTGACATGGCCGAAGAAGGCCTCCTGTCGGAGCGGGGGTCGGTGACCATCGACGAGCGGACCAACACCCTGCTGGTGACCGATACCGCGGACCGCATCGCGGAGATCCAGCGGCTGGTGGCGGACCTCGACCGGCCGGTGCGCCAGGTGCAGATCGAGTCGCGCATCGTCGTGGCCAGCAGCGACTTCAGCCATGAACTGGGCGTGAAGCTCGGGATCACGGGCGCGCACGTCGACAGCGACTTCAACAATATCCTGGCCATCGGTGGCAACAGCGCGGCCGCCGACCTGATTCAGCCGGCGACCGACCCCAGGGATGACTTCCCGGTGCTCGACATCCCGGATATCGAGCAGCGCTACAACGTCAACCTGCCAGTGGCGAGTTCCAATGCCGGTACGCTCGGCATTTCGTTCTTCACGGGCGACTGGCTGCTGGACCTCGAACTTTCAGCCCTGGAGGCCGAAGGCGAGGGCGAGGTGATCTCGACCCCGCGCATCATCACGGCCAACCAGCACGAGGCCTTCATCCAGCAGGGCGTGGAGATTCCGTACGAGCAGGCCTCCTCCTCCGGTGCCACCAACGTGCAGTTCAAGGAGGCCGTGCTGGAACTCAGGGCCACGCCGCTGATCACGCCGGACAACCGGATCCAGCTCGAACTCGAAGTCAAGCAGGATACCGTGGGCGAGATCTTCCAGACCGGACGGGGCGGCAGCGTGCCGTCGATCGATACCCGTGAACTGCAGACCAGCGTGCTGGTCAACAACGGGGAGACGGTCGTGCTGGGCGGCATTTTCCAGGACGAGTCCACACGGTCCGAGGACAAGGTTCCGTACCTGAGCAGCATTCCGGGACTGGGCAACCTGTTCCGCCGCCGCGCCAACGAAAACAAGAAGCGCGAACTGCTGATCTTCGTCACCCCGACCATCGTGGAGGAGCGGCCGGTCGTCAACTGACCCGGCAGCAAGGACCCATTCAACGTGCCCGGGTTCGTCCCGGGCACATTCGTAATTGATGACCGGACTTCCATTCGCACCCGCATCCGATCGCAACAAGGGCCCCATCCTGGACGCGCTCCTGGACCGGCTGCCCGATGCCGGGCGACTGCTGGAGATCGGCTCGGGCACCGGCCAGCACGCCGTGTACATGGCGCCGCGGTTCCCGGCACTGGTCTGGCAGACATCGGACCGGGCAGGGGAACTGGCCGGCCTGGCCGCACGGCTTGGCGCCGAGGGCGGGCCAAACCTGCCGCCACCCCTGTGTCTCGACGTGCTCACCGACGCCTGGCCCGTCGGGGCCTTTGACGCCGCGTATTCGGCCAACACATCGCATATCATGTCCTGGGTGGAAGTCCGCGCCATGTTCGGCGGCCTGGGCCGGGCCCTGTCCGGCGGCGCGCCTTTCTGCCTGTATGGCCCCTTCAACAGGAACGGAGGTTACACGGCGCCCAGCAACGCGGAGTTCGACAGGTCCCTGCGCGCCCGCAACCCGGACATGGGCCTGCGGGACCTGGGTGACCTTGAAAGGCTGGGAAGAGACCATCAGTTGGCGCTCGAGGAGATACTGGATCTGCCTGTGAACAACATGCTGCTGACATTCCGAAGGGCGGGCACGTGACGGCTGGCGAAGCGGTCGATTACGCCCTCCTGGCCGCACAGGCCGAGGCCCTGTTATCCGGGCAAGGACATCGCATCGCCAATGCCGCCAATCTCAGTGCCCTGGTCTACCAGGCACTGCCCGACGTCAACTGGGTGGGATTCTACTTCCTGGAAGGAGACTCGCTGGTGCTGGGCCCGTTCCAGGGCAAGCCCGCCTGCGTCGACATTCCACTCGGGAGCGGGGTCTGCGGAACGGCCGCGCAAACCGGCTCCGTGCAGCGCGTTGCGGATGTACACACCTTCGAGGGGCATATCGTCTGCGACGTGGACTCCCGTTCCGAACTGGTCGTGCCGTTGATCAGGGATGGAAGGCCGATCGGGGTGCTGGACCTCGACAGCCCGAAGCCGGGCCGTTTCACCGCCAGCGACGAGGCAGGCCTGGTGCGGATCGCCGAAATCTACGTTGAATCAATCGATGCCTGAAGCAGGTCAGCCCGGCTCCCCGAGGTCTCGGCGGCGTATCCAGTAGCGCAGGCGTCCCTGTCCGGCGTCGCGTTCCCAGCCCCGCTCGAATTCGACCACCACCAGTGTTCCCGGCGTCAGCTGGGTGGCGGCGGCGGCATCGGCGTCCCGGGTGATGCCCGTGACCAGGTTTTCCAGACCGGGATTGTGCCCCACCAGCAACACCCGGTTCGCCTCGCAGAATGCCGAATCGACCAGTGCATGCAGCGTGCCGGCGGTCGCTTCGTAGATCCCTTTCCGGTACTGCACAGCGGGACGATGGCCCGGCCAGGCTGCCGAAACCGGAACGGCGGTCTCGCGGGTGCGGGTCGCAGGTGAACAGAGAATGACCCCGGGTTCGGACAGGTGTGCGCCCATCCAGTCGGCCAGGGCCGACATGTGCTCCAGGCCCTGCTGATTGAGCGGCCGGTGGAAGTCCTCGTCGCCCGGCCGCCAGGGTCGCGCATAGGCGTGGCGCAGCAGATACAGCGACTGGCGGTCTCTGGTTTTTGTCATCTCGACGTTTCCAGCGCTTCGCGATCCGTTGATGCCGGGTGGTTGTCGGGGTGGCGGAAGCACCCCGATTCGTGGTCGTTGACCAGTCCGGCGGCCTGCATGAATGCGTAGCAGGTGGTCGGTCCCACGAACCGGAATCCCAGTTTCTTGAGGCGCTTGCTCAGCCGGGCCGAAGCCCCGGTGCTGGCCGGCAGGTCGCCCGGCCGCCGCCACCGGTTGACGACAGGTTGCCCGTCCACGACCTCCCACACCAGGTCTTCCAGGCTGTCGCCCTGCTCCCAGAGGGCCATGATGCGCCGTGCATTGTTGATCGCCGCCTCGATCTTGCCCCGGTGCCTGACGATAGCCGGGTCCCGGAGCAGGCGCTCGACGGTCGCGTCGTCGAAGCCCGCAACGCGCTGCGGATCGAAATCCGCGAACAGGCGCCGGTAACCCTCGCGCTTGCGCAGGATGGTCAGCCAGCTCAGGCCTGCCTGGGCTCCTTCCAGCGTAAGCATTTCGAACAGCCGGTGCTCATCACGCACCGGGACGCCCCATTCCTCGTCGTGATAGGCCACGTTCAGCGGGTCGTCGCCCGCCCAGGCGCAGCGGGGGGTGCCGGATTCAGGCATGGTCGATGTCCGTCAGGCCGGGAAAATCCCGGAGCTCGACGTTCCCGCCACTGAAGATCACTCCGACCTCGCGTCCGGCGAAGACAGCCGGGTGCTCGAGGATGGCTGCAACCACCGTCGCCGAGGAGGGCTCGATCAGCATGCCGAGGTGGCTTCGAACCAGTTTCATGCCCTCCAGGATTCCGTCCTCGCTCACGGTGAGGACATCGTCCACGAGAGTGCTGATCACCGAAAAAGTGAGTTCACCCACGAGGGCGCGCAGACCATCGGCGATCGTGTCGGGCCGCCAGCTTTCCACGCGGGCGCCCCGGCGCAGGCTCTCGGCGGTATCCGCCGCGCCCGCGGGCTCGGCGCCCAGAACGTCCAGTCCCGGGCGAAGTTGGCGCGCGGCAATCGCCGTTCCACTGACCAGGCCGCCACCACCCACCGGCGTCATCAGCACCTCGAGTTGCGGGCGCTCCTCCAGGAACTCGACGGCCGCCGTTCCCTGGCCGCAGATGATGTCCGGGTGCTCGTAGGGGTGGACGGGAACCAGGCCCTGAGCCACCAGCCGCGCAAGGCCTGCTTCCCTGGCGTCCTGGGTCGGTTCGCAGAACACGATCTCTCCGTGGTTTTCGCGCACGTTCCTGATCTTGGCCTCCACGGAGTTGTCCGGCATGACGACGTGGGCCATGCGGCCGTCCCGGTGCGCAGCGAAGGCCAGCGCAGCACCGTGGTTGCCGGAGGAGTGGGTCGCCACGTCATCGCCGATGCCGGCCTCGCGCAGGCTCAGCACGGCGTTCAGGGCGCCGCGCGCCTTGAACGCGCCGGTGGCCTGGAGGTTCTCGCACTTGCAGTGAAGGCGGCAACCCAGGGCACGGTCCAGGCCCGGATCACCGGCGACCGGCGTGACCCGCACCCGGCCCGCGATGCGCCGGCGGGCGGCGAGGATGTCGTCGAAATCTGGCGGGGCGGCCTGGTCTGCGTGTTCCATGATGGCGAACGATGCTCGTGGATTCCGGGTGCCATGTCCAGCGGATTGGGGCCTATAATACGCACCCCACGCGCTGGTTCACCAGCGATGAGACGAAAGGACTGAGTCATGAAAGAGGGTGTTGCCGGACAGGCCATCTATCGCAAGGACTACACAGCTTACCCGTGGCATATCGAAGGTCTGGATCTGCGGTTCTCGATCCGCGAGGCGCACACGACGGTCAGGGCGGAAGTGCGGTTTCGCCGCAATGGCGCTGCAGCGCCCACCGACCGCGTCGAATTGTCGGGGGGTGACCTGGAGTTGCGTTCCCTGGCCATTGACGGACACACCCTGGAGGCATCGCGATATTCCATTGACGGCGAGACCATGGTCATCACCGGCGTGCCCGAATCCTTCGTAATGACGACCGAGGTCAGGATCAGGCCGCACCTGAACACGGCGCTGGAGGGCCTGTACCAGTCAGGCAGGTTCCTGCTCACCCAGTGCGAGGCCGAGGGATTCCGCAAGATCACCTGGTTTCCGGACCGCCCGGACGTGATGACGCGATACACGGTCACGATCGAGGCCGATGCCACCGAGTACCCGGTACTGCTGTCCAACGGCAATGCCGTCGCGACCGGTGAGGGCAGCGACGGCCGGCACTGGATCCGCTGGGAGGATCCCTATCCCAAGCCTTCGTACCTGTTCGCCCTGGTCGCCGGCGACCTCGCGCACATCGAGGATCATTTCACCACGCGAAGCGGCCGGGACGTGACCCTGAGGGTGTACGTCGAGCACGAGAACATCGACCGCTGCGGGCATGCGATGGAATCGCTGATCAAGGCCATGCGCTGGGACGAGGAGCGCTTCGGCCTGGAATACGACCTGGACATCTACAACATCGTGGCGACCAACGATTTCAACATGGGCGCCATGGAAAACAAGTCGCTGAACATCTTCAACTCCAAGTACGTCCTGGCGCGGCCGGACACGGCGACCGACTTCGACTACCAGGCCATCGAGGGCGTGATCGGCCACGAGTACTTCCACAACTGGACCGGCAACCGGGTGACCTGCCGGGACTGGTTCCAGCTGACCCTGAAGGAGGGGCTGACCGTGTTCCGGGACGAGGAGTTCTCCGCGGACATGCAGTCGCGGGCGGTCAAGCGGATCCAGGACGTACGGGATCTGCGACTCCGGCAGTTCCCGGAGGACGCGGGCCCCATGGCCCACCCGATCCGCCCGGATCACTACATCGAGATCAACAACTTCTACACCGCCACGGTCTACGAGAAGGGCGCGACGATCATCCGCCTTTACCACACCCTGCTCGGAGAAGAGGGTTTCCAGAAGGGCATGAAGCTCTATTTCGAGCGCCACGACGGCCAGGCGGTCACCTGCGATGATTTCCGGGCGGCCATGGCGGACGCCAACGGCGCGGACCTGGAACACTTCGGCCTGTGGTACAGCCAGTCCGGTACACCGGAGGTGACGGTGGAGACCGGGTGGGACGAGGGATCGAACACCTATACGCTGAGCCTGGTTCAGCACACGCCGCCGACGCACGACCAGGCGGAAAAGCAGGCGCTGGTGATCCCCTTCGCCGTGGGCCTGCTCAGCCCGGACGGCAATCCCCTGGAACTGCAGCTCGAAGGCGACGACGCCCCCCCGTCCGACACCTGTGTCCTGAGGCTGGAAAAGGAACGCCAAAGCTTCGTATTCATCGGCGTGCCGTGCCGGCCGGTGCCTTCGCTGCTGCGCGACTTCTCCGCGCCGGTCAAGGTGAATTACCGCTACACGCCGGCGGAACTGGAAACCTTGATCGCGCACGACACGGACACCTTCGCGCGCTGGGAAGCCGCCCAGCGTTTGTCGCAGGACTGCATCCTCGAGCAGGTAGAGCGCCTGGCCCGGGGGCGGCCCGCGCAGTTGTCGGAAGAGCTCGCAGCGGCCTTTCGGGGTCTCCTCGAGGACCGGAACGCCGATCCTGCACTACTCGCCGAGGCATTGAGCCTGCCGTCCGAGGATTACCTGGCCGAGCAGATGGAAGTGGTGGACGTGGACGGGATCTACGCGGCCCGGCGCTTCGTGCGGGCCGGGCTGGCCGGGGCGCTGGCCGGGCAGTTCAGGCAGCGTTACGACGAGATGAACGATGGTGCGCCCTATGACAACGCCCCGGACGCCATCGCGCGCAGGAGTCTCAGGAACGTCTGCCTGGCCTACCTGGCCGAAAACCCGGACGGGCCCGGACTGGTCGAGGCGCAGTTGCAGTCCAGCGACAACATGACCGACACGCTGAGCGCGATTCGCTGCCTGGTCATGACCGATGCGCCGGGCGCCGGTGACGCGCTGTCCGCCTTCGAGCAGCGGTGGCGGGACGACGCCCTGGTCATGGACAAGTGGTTCTCGATGCAGGCCTCGAAACCCGGCCACGAAACGCTGCAGCGCGTGGAGGCACTGATGGATCATGAGGCCTTCAGCATCCGGAATCCCAACAAGGTCCGGTCGCTGATCGGCGTATTTTCAATGCTAAATCCCACGGGCTTTCACGCGCCGGACGGGTCCGGCTACCGCTTCCACGCCGACCGGGTCATCGATCTCAATGCCATCAATCCGCAGATGGCGGCCCGCATGGTTTCGGCATTCAACCGCTGGAAGAAATACGACGCGTCGCGCCAGGCACTGATGCAGGCGGAGTTGCGCCGGATCGCCGCGGTGGAGGGATTGTCGCCGGACGTTTACGAGATCGTGACCAACGCGCTCAAGTGAGCCAGTCCGCCCTCGTCATCGTTTCGGGCGGGCAGACCGGCGTGGACCGCGGCGCCCTCGACGCGGCTATCGAATGCGGATCTCCGTGCCGAGGCTGGTGCCCGGCCGGCCGCAGGGCCGAAGACGGGCCCATACCGGCGAAGTATCCGCTGCGGGAACTCGGGAGCGCGGATTACGCCGACCGGACGCGGGCCAACGTACGCGACAGCGATGGAACCCTCGTGCTCTCCTTTTCCCGGTACGGCCCCGGCACGCAGCTCACCGCGGATCACGCGAGGCGACTGAATCGCCCCTTGCTGAACCTGGACGCCGAGGCGACGGAAGTCGCATCGGCCATCGACACGATCCTCGAATTCATTGCCCGGCACCGAATCGGGGTGCTGAACGTGGCCGGGCCCCGGGCCAGCGAGGCGCCGGGTGCCCAGGCATTTGCCCGCGCCGTGGTCACAGGGATTCTGCGGGCATGAACCGGCGGTCGGCGACAGCCCTGGCCTGTCTTCTCGCCCTGGCGTTACAGGCCTGTGCCGTGGCGCCTTCGGGCCCCGAGCCGGAACCCATAGAGATCCGGGGGCTGGTCATGCTGAACCGTTCCGGCGCGACGCTTTCCGAGGTGATTCTGCTGGTGGTGCAGACCGGGGAATTCATATCCTGCGGCAATATCTCCAGGCGCGGGCAATGCTCGACAACCTTTCCCTTGCGCCGGTACCAGGGCAACGACGTCGAGATCAGGTGGAGTGAAGGAGGCCAGGCATGGTCCTCCGGCGCCTTCAGGATCGAAGGGGACGAAACGCTGGACCTGTCGCGGCCCGCGGTGGTCAGGGTCGTCATCACGCCCGCCGGGAAAGCGGTGACCGACCTGGTTCAGTAGGTTTAATCGACCCGCAGCGCCTCGACCAGCAGTTTCCGCTCCAGTTCGGCCTCGTGGCGCGTGGCGAATTGCGGAGACAGCCGCATGTCACCCGTGAACCTTACGTTGAACTGGTAACCCTCTTCGTCCTTGGCCTCGAAGACGCGGGTAATGAAAACCACCTTGTCCAGGACGATGGCATACCCCTGGATTTCGTAGATTGATCGTGCCATGAAGCGCCTGGTCCGGCTTGCCTGGGAGCGCACATTCTAGCGGAATGACCCGCGCCACGCAGAGCCGGCGAAGGTGAACCGGCCGCGAAACGCCGGCAGTCGGCGAGGGCCGGTTCAGGCACCGTTCACCTTGAAGATGCTAGGATTCGTGCTGTACGGGGAATTGCGACCCGGCAAAGAACGATTGCGGAGGCGTCATGAGATCACTAATGCTCATCCCGCTCCTGGCCCTGATGATGGGCTGTGTCACCTATTACTACCCGGGCCTGGAAACGCCCGAAACCGTTTATTACTCGACCAATGACACGGTTTACGACGATTACGGCGGCGCGGTCGTGACGCACGATTACACGACATCCAGGTATTACCCATGGTGGTCCATGGATTATTTCTACCTGGGTTCAGGCCATTACCACAGCGGGTTCTCCGTCGGATTCAGCACCCGCTACAGCCCATGGAATCGACATTACGGTTACCCCTACCACTCCTATTACTATCCGGCGACTTTTTACGATCCATGGTTCTATTCTTCGTGGTATGCGCCGATCCATTATCACTACAACTATTACNNTACTACAATCCGTTCTGGCAGCACCGTTACCGGGAATACCATCGCCGGCACCACGACGACGACCGCTACGACGACCGCTACGGCAACCAGCGGCACCCCCGCAACCAGCGGCCGAACGATCAGGGCTACGACACGAGCCTGGCGGAAAACCGGGAGCGCAACCGTGGCGACGGGCGGGTTGAGCCCGGGCCCGTTACGCGCCGGGTTTCCGTCGCACCCGGAAGCGCTGCCGCGGACCGGGGCATGGTGGTGCGCAGCCGCGAGAACCGGAAGCCCACCCGCGACCGCACCGAACCGGTCAACCCGAAGGTGATAGCCGCCGGTTCCCCGGCCAGCCCGGCGACCGGAAGTCGTGCCGTTCGTGAACCAGGCTCCGATTACACCGTCGCCCGTCGAGGAAACGAACAGGTGCGTTACCGGCCGGAATCCAAGCAGGGCAGGTCGCGGACTGCGCCGGTAAGCCCCGGCGACCNNAGGGCCACGCGGGCGGTATCGAACGCCCAGCGCGGGGGGATGACGGTACGGTCCCCGAGCCAGGCCAAAACCGGCAAATCGCGCGTGCAACCGTCCACGGGCGCTCCGATCCAGATGCCCAGGGCGGTCCGCGCGACGCCGCCGCAAAGGACCGCTCCGGTCCAGCGGTCGACGCGCGTGCAACCGCAGGCGCCGGCCAGGCATAGCGCCCCCGTCCAGCGCTCGGCGCGCGTTCAGCCGCAGGCGCCGGCCCGCAGCACTTACAAGGCGCCTCCGGCGCCCAGGNNGCGACCGGCTGCCACGAGGCCTTCCGGAAACAAGGTTCGCGACCGCGACTGACGCGCGCCCGGCGACCCCGACTTTCGGCACTATGGTGCAGCAACCGCTGTGCTAAAGTGCCTCTGCACTCAATCGGGTCGGGGAGATGGCTGATCTCATCTATGAAATCAAGGAGCGCCGGGTGTTGCCCGCGGTCGGCGTCTATGCCGCCGGTTGCTGGGTCCTGATCGAGATCCTCGACCGCCTGGTCGAGCGTTACCTGCTGTCGCCCTACATTACCGACATCGCCTTCTGGGGCCTGTACTCGCTGATCCCCGCCGTTATTCTCGTTGCCTGGTCGCACGGCAGGCCGGGCAAGGACAAGTCCACCACGGCGGAAAAGGTCGGGGTGCCGATCAACGTCATCGCAACGCTGGGCCTGCTGATCAGCGTGTTCGGCGGCAAGGACCTCGGCGTCACCGCCAACATGATCACCCTCGCCAACGAGGAAGGCGTTGAGGAAGTCCATTACGTACCCAGCGAGTCGTTCAGGCGGCGCATGGCGGTGTTCTTTTTCCACAACGACTCAGGGGAGCAGGACCTGGACTGGTTGCAGTACGGCGTGACCGAACTGCTGGTGCAGGACCTCCAGCAGAATCCCTTCCTGCTGGCCAGTTCACCCTGGGCCAATTTCGAGAACGGTTTCTATTCCAGGATGCGCCAGGCCGGTTTCGTGGACGGCATCGGCATTCCCCGCTCGCTGATGCGCGAAATCGCAGCCGACGCCAACCGTCAGCACTTCATCGAGGGCTCCATCGATCGCGCCGGCGATGAATACACGCTCACGGCGAGGATCTGGGAAACCCGGTCACTGGAGTTGGTGGACGAACTGGTGGAAAGCGGTTGGGACCTCTACGACACGGTGGATGCACTTTCCGTGGAAGTGCGCAGGGCCCTGGACATCCCGGATGGCAGCGCGCGCCTCGGCGTGGACCTGCCGCTGGCCGAAACCTACGGCGAGTCGGAGCAGGCTTTCAGGAGCTACGTGGAAGGTCTCAATACCCGGCTGTTCGACAACGACATCGAGGCCTCCAACGGACACTTCGACCGGGCGCTGGAGGCCGACGGGAACTTCGTGCTGGCCTGGTTCCTGAAGGCCGTCAATTTCGTGAACGGCGGGGACATACCTGCTGCGCAGGAAGCGACCGCCAGGGCCCAGGAGCTGGATTACCGCCTGCCGGCGCGCGACCGGGTCACGCTGAAAGCCTTGAATTACCGCCTGTCCGGCCAGCAGGACAAGCTCATCGCGTTCCTGCGAATGCAGGTGCAGCTGAACGACGACGCCACGTCGCATGGCAGGCTGGCCGCGATGCTGATGTCCATGGGACAGCTCGAGGACGCGAAGGAAGGCTACCTGCTCGCCCTGGAACGGGACCCGATGAACCTGGACGTGTACCTGCAGCTCTCCATCCTCGAGCGCGCCATGGGCAACCCGGAAGCCGCCATCGCGTATGCCGAGCGCTACTGGGCCGAAAAGCCCGAGGACGCCGGGGCCCACCTGGTGCTCGGAGATTACCTGCGCGATACCGGGGACCTGAAAGGCGCCGATACGTACTACGAGCAGGCCACCCTGCTGGAGGATCACCCGGTTTCGGCGCTGCTGAGAATGGCCGACATCGCGGCCCGCAAGGGCGATGCAAAGTCCGCCAGGGACCTGCTGGCCCAGGCCGAGGCCGCGGCCCCGACGCCGCAGGCCCAGGGCGCGGTGCGGCAGGCCGCCGCCCAGCTGGAGACCCGGCTGGGCCGGTTGCGGGCCGGTATCGAGCAGATGTTCAAGCAGGAGGAATACCTGAGCCAGGTCCTGCCGACCTACCAGGTGGCGGTTTCGACCTAT
>JABAHS010006785.1_pt1 | contig 28976 bp, 33 predicted proteins | sample 7062111 | NCBI WGS metagenome assembly JABAHS01 (sample SAMN14534600, study PRJNA622989) | marine sediment metagenome | biome: marine biome [ENVO:00000428]; feature: marine pelagic biome [ENVO:01000023]; material: deep marine sediment [ENVO:00002113]; isolation source: pool of 4 deep marine... | reverse complement strand
CGCGGCCGTCACGGCGCCCGTCGCGCCGCCGGCGAGCGGGGCCGGCGTCGCCGCGGCGCCGCCGCCGCTCGACATCAACGTCGTCTCCTACTCGAGCGACGCCGCGCGCCGCTTCATCATGGTCGATCAGCGCATCTACAAGGAAGGCGAGCAGCTGCCCGGGGGCGCGGTAATCGAGGAGATCACAGTCGACGGGCCCGTCCTGAGCCTCGCCGGCAGGCGCTTTCTGAAGACGCCCTAGGCCGCTGCCGGTAACGGCCGCGGCGGACTACGAGCTCCCCTTGGCGAGGTAGAGCCAGGTCTCGACGACGGTGTCGGGGTTCAGCGAGACGCTCTCGATGCCCTCGTCCATCAGCCAGCGCGCCAGGTCCGGGTGGTCCGACGGCCCCTGCCCGCAGATGCCCACGTACTTGCCCGCCCGCCGGCACGCCTGGATGGCCTTGCTCAGCAGGATCTTCACCGCCGGGTCGCGTTCGTCGAAGAGATGGGCGATGGCCCCGGAGTCGCGGTCGAGGCCCAGCGTGAGCTGGGTGAGGTCGTTGGAGCCGATGGAGAAGCCGTCGAAGTGCTCCAGGAACTCCTCGGCCAGCAGGGCATTGGAGGGAATCTCGCACATCATCACGATCTTGAGGTCGTTCTTGCCCCGCTCCAGCCCCTGCTCGGCCAGCAGCTCGAGCACCAGCGTCGCCTCGGCGACGGTGCGCACGAACGGCACCATGATCCAGACGTTGGTGAGCCCCATGTCGTCGCGCACGCTGCGCAGGGCGCGGCACTCCAGGGCAAAGCACTCGCGAAACGACGCGTCGAGGTAGCGCGACGCGCCGCGGAACCCCAGCATCGGATTTTCCTCGCTGGGCTCGAACAGCTCGCCGCCGATCAGGTGGGCGTACTCGTTCGACTTGAAGTCCGAGAGCCGCACGATGACCGGCTTGGGGAAGAAAGCGGCCGCGAGCGTCGCCACGCCCTCGGTGAGCTTTTCGACGTAGAAGCCGACGGGGTCGGCGTAGCCGGCGATGACGTCGTCGACGCGCTCACGCACGCCGGCGGGCAGCTCGTCGTAGCCGAGCAGGGCCTTGGGATGGATGCCGATGGTGTTGTTGATGATGAACTCGAGGCGCGCCAGGCCGACGCCCTCGTTGGGCAGCCACTGAAAATCGAAGGCGCGCTCGGGGTTGCCCACGTTCATGGTGATCTTGAAGGGGATCGGCGGCATGGCGTCGAGCGCCAGGCGCTCGAGCTCGTAGTCGAGGTGCCCGGCGTAGACGAAACCGGTGTCGCCCTCGGCGCAGGAGACCGTGACCTCGGCGCCGTCCTGGAGCACCCGGGTGGCGTCGCCGCAGCCGACCACGGCCGGCACGCCGAGCTCGCGCGCGATGATGGCGGCGTGGCAGGTGCGTCCGCCGCGATTGGTGATGATGGCCGCCACTCGCTTCATGACCGGCTCCCAGTCGGGATCGGTCATGTCGGTGACCAGCACGTCCCCCGCCTGCACGCGGTCGAGCTGCTCTATGCCCGGAACGAGGCGTGCCTTGCCCGCGCCGATGCGCTGGCCGATGCTGCGCCCGCTCACGAGAGGCTCGCCGCGCTCCTTGAGGCGGAAGCGCTCGAGCACGCGCGGGTTGGCGCGGCTTTGCACCGTCTCCGGCCGCGCCTGCACGATGTACAGCTCGCCGTCGCCGCCGTCCTTCGCCCACTCGATGTCCATGGGGCGGCCGTAGTGTTCCTCGATGGCCACGGCCATGCGAGCGAGCGCATGGACGTCGTCGTCGTCGATGCAGAAGCGCGCGCGCTGCTCCGGCGGCACGTCGACGGTCTGCACGGCCTGCCCGTCGGCCCCGTAGATCATCTTGATCGCCTTGGTGCCCAGGTGGCGGCGCAGGATCGCCGGTCGCCCGGCGGCCGCGCCGGGCTTGTAGACGTAGAACTCGTCCGGATTGACCGATCCCTGCACGACGCACTCGCCCAGGCCGTAGGAGGCGTTGATGAACACGGCCTGGGGAAAGCCCGACTCCGTGTCGATGGTGAACATGACGCCGCTCGCGGCAAGGTCGCTGCGCACCATCTGCTGCACGCCCGCGGACAGCGCCACCTCCCGGTGCTCGAAGCCCTGGTGCACGCGGTAGGCGATGGCGCGGTCGTTGAACAGCGAGGCGAAGACGTGCTTCACGGCATCGAGCACCGCGTCACGGCCCCGGACGTTGAGGAAGGTTTCCTGCTGGCCGGCGAAGGAGGCCTCGGGCAGGTCCTCGGCGGTGGCCGAGGAGCGCACGGCGACGGAGGCGGTGCCGTCGCGCTCGAGCTCCGCGTAGGCGCCGGCGATGGCATCGCTCAGCGCGGGCGGCAGCGGCGTCTGCGTGACCCAGCCGCGGATGCGCTCGCCCGCCGCGGCCAACGCGCCGACGTCGTCGACGTCGAGCCCGGCGAGCAGGGCGTGCACGCGCTCGTCGAGGCCGTCCTGGCGCAGGAACTCACGGAACGCATCGGCGGTGGTGGCAAAACCCCGCGGCACCTTGACGCTGGTGGCGGCGAGGTTGCGGATCATCTCCCCGAGCGAGGCGTTCTTGCCGCCGACACGGGCGACGTCGTTCATGCCGAGGGACTCGAACCATTCGATGTACTGAGGCACGGGCACAGATCTCCCCAAGCTGTGTTCCACGCGGTGGTGCGCCGATCGGGCGCGGGAAGGCCAGGGCCGGCGCGCGCGCGCAGGGCGCTCGCTTGCCGTCGCCCGCGGCCGCCTTTGGCCGCGGCGTATCTTTCGCCGCCGCCGCAAAGCCTTTAGAGTGTATCACCGCGACGCGGCGGCGCGGCACGGGGTCGTCGCGCCCGGCCACGCAGCCGCCACTGGGACACCCATGAGCGAAAGGCCCGTATTCGTCGTATCCGACCGCACCGGTGTCACCGCCGAGACCCTGAGCCACAGCCTGCTGACCCAGTTCCCGGGGGTGCGTTTCCGCACCACGGCAATCCCGTTCGTGGACACCGATGATAAGGTCAGCGCCGCGGTCGCTCAAATCGACAGCGCCGCGAAAACCTTCGGCGCGACGCCGCTCGTGTTCACCACGTTCGTCGACGATGCCCACCGCCGCAAACTGCAGCGGGCCCGCGGTGTCTTTCTCGACATCTTCGAGACCTTTCTCGAGCCGCTCGAGCGCGAGCTCGGCATCAGGTCGTCGCACAGCGCCGGTATCGCCCACGGCATGGTGGACATCGCCCGCTACAGCTCGCGCATCAATGCCGTCAACTACTCGGTGCACTGCGACGACGGCATCAACACGGCGGATTACGACCGTGCCGATCTCATCCTCGTGGGGGTGTCGCGTTGCGGCAAGACGCCCACCTGTCTTTACATGGCGCTGCACTTCGGCATCCACGCCGCCAACTATCCGCTCACCGAGGAGGACTTCGAGCGCGGGCGGCTGCCGCAGGTGCTGCGGCACAATCACGACAAGCTGTTCGGCCTCACCATCGAGCCGGCGCGGCTGCACCAGATACGCCAGGAGCGACGCGGCAACAGCCGCTACTCCCAGCTCAAGCAGTGCCGCCACGAGGTGGCCCGTGCCGAGGCCCTCTTCCGCAGCGAGGGTCTGCCCGTCGCCGACGCCACGTCGATGTCCATCGAGGAGATCAGCACCACCATCATCCACCGTCTGCGCCTGGTGCGCGACGCGTACTGACCCCGCGAACGCGGCGCCACGGGCGCGCGCCGCGCGCTCAGAAGCGCCCCAACGCCCGTGCGAAGGCGGCCTTGAGGTAACGCGTCTCCGGCATGGCGGGGTGGACGGGGTGGTCCGGCGCCTGCTGGCCTTCGGCGAACAGCTGCAGGCTGCGGCCGGCCTTCAGTCCCGCGCGGCGCAGCGTGTCGACGAACTGCTCGCGGGCGAGGTGGAACGAGCACGAGCAGCTGACCAGCACGCCGTCCTGCGTGAGCACGCGCAGGGCCGCCTGGTTGAGCCGGCGATAGGCGAGCAGTCCGCGCTCGTTCTCCTTGCGGCGCTTGATGAAGGCCGGCGGGTCGAGCACGACGACGTCGAAACGCTCGCCGTCGGCGTGCAACGCGTTGAGGGCGTCGAAACCGTCCGACTCGAGCGTGCGCACGCGCTCGCCGACCCCGTTCATCTGGGCATTGTGGCGTGCCAGCTCGAGCGCCGCGCCGGAGCTGTCGACGCACAGCGCCTCGCGCGCCCCGTGCACGGCGGCGCCGATGCCCCAGGCGCCCACGTAGCTGAACAGGTCTAGCACCCGGCGCTCCGCCACCAGTGCCGCAAGGCGGCCTCGATTGTCGTGCTGGTCGAAGTACCAGCCGGTCTTCTGGCCGTGGCCGCTCGAGACGTGAAAGCGCAAGCCGTGCTCCTCGACGAGCGTGTGCTCGGGCAGGGAGCCGACGGCGGTCTCGGTGTAGAGCTCGAGCCCTTCGAGGCGCCGCACGCTGGCGTCGTTGCGCAGCACCACGGCCGCCGGCGCGGCGATCTCGTTGATCGCGTCGACCAGCTCCTCGCGCACGCGCTCCATGCCGGCAGTGTTCGTCTGCGCGACGACGACATCGGCGTAGCGGTCGATCACCAGGCCGGGCAGGCCGTCCGTCTCGCCGTACACCCAGCGGTAGTAGGGGCGCGCGTAGAGCCCTTCGCGCAGCGTCAGCGCCGCGTGCAGCCGCTCGCGCAGCAGCTCGGGGCCGAGCCAGCGTTCCCGGCGGCGACTGACGACCCGCGCGCAGATCAACGAGTGGGGGTTGGCGTAGCCGTTGGCGAGCCACGTGCCGCGGTGATCGACGACGGCGACGTTCTGGCCGGGCTCCAGGGCGGCGAGTGTGCTGCGGGCTGTGTCCACCTCGTTGCTGTAGATCCAGCAATGGCCGGCGCGAATGCGGCGCTCCTCGTTCTTCTTCAGGTACAGGCGTGGTGGCTCGGCGCTCATGCGGGGCGGCGGCGGTTGCGCGGTGGCTCGGTTGGGCGGCGTCCCGGCCGGCGCCGCGGGCAAGCTGCGCACCGCCGCGTCTCTCACGGGGACCTTCACGCAGTACAATAGGTGAGCATTCCGTCCACTGCAATCGATCGTTTGCCTCGATGACGCAAGCGCTACCCAAAGTCGGCTTCGTCAGCCTCGGCTGCCCCAAGGCGCTGGTCGACTCCGAGCGCATCCTCACGCAGCTGCGCGCGGAGGGCTACGCCGTGTCCGGCCGCTACGAGGACGCCGACGTCGTCATCGTCAACACCTGCGGCTTCATCGATGCCGCCGTCGAGGAATCCCTCGAGGCCATCGGCGAGGCGCTGCAGCACAACGGCCGGGTCATCGTCACCGGCTGCCTCGGGGCCAAGGCCGACGTGGTCGCGTCAGCCCACCCGGGGGTGCTGGCGGTGACGGGACCGCAGGCCTTCGGCGAGGTCATGGAGGCGGTGCACGCCGAGGTGCCGCCGCGACACGATCCTTTCACGAGCCTGCTGCCGCCGGGAGGCGTCAAGCTCACGCCCCGACACTACGCCTATCTCAAGATCGCCGAGGGCTGCAACCACCGCTGCCGCTTCTGCATCATCCCGTCGATGCGCGGCGATCTCGTCAGCCGCCCCATCGGCGAGGTGCTGCAGGAGGCCGAGGCCCTGGTGGGAGCCGGGGTGCGCGAGCTGCTCGTGATCGCGCAGGACACCAGCGCCTACGGGGTCGACGTGCGTTACCGGCAGGACTTCCATCGCGGCCGGCCGCTGCGCACGCGGCTCGTGGACCTGGCCCGGGCGCTGGCGAGCCTCGGCGCGTGGGTACGCCTGCACTACCTCTACCCCTATCCGCACGTCGACGAGCTGCTGCCGCTGATGGCCGACGGCGGCGTGCTGCCTTATCTCGACGTGCCGTTTCAGCACGCGAGTCCCCGTATCCTCAAGCTGATGCGACGGCCGGCCGACAGCGAGAACGTGCTCGCGCGCATCCGCACCTGGCGGGAGGTGTGTCCCGAGGTGACCATCCGCAGCACCTTCATCGTCGGTTTTCCCGGCGAGACCGAGGCGGAGTTCGAGCAGCTGCTGGAGTTTCTCGATGCGGCCGAGCTCGATCGTGTCGGCTGTTTTGCCTACTCGCCCGTCGAGGGGGCGGCAGCAAACTCGCTTCCCGACCCGGTTCCCGAGCCGCTCAGGCAGGAGCGCCTCGAACGCTTCATGGCGCACCAGGGCGGGATCTCGGCGGCACGCCTGCGCCGTAAGCTCGGGCGCACGCTGAGCGTCATCGTCGACGCGCGTGACGGCGCCGGCGCAGTCGCCCGCAGTGCCGCCGATGCCCCCGACATCGACGGGCGGGTGTTCGTCGACGATGCCGGGACGGCCCGGGCGGGCGACATCATCGAGGTGCGCGTGACGGATTGCGACGAGCACGATTTGTGGGCGCGCCGCTGCCCGCCGCCTGGGCGGCGCCGAGCGGAGCCCCGGCCCGCCGAGACAACCTGACCCGGGAAGACGCCATGCCCATCTACGAGTTCTACTGCGCAGACTGCCACACGGTCTACAACTTCTTCTCCCGCCGCATCAACACGGAGAAGCGGCCGCGTTGTCCCAACCCGGCTTGTGGACGTGAGCAGCTCGAGCGGCGCGTATCGCTGTTTGCGGTCTCGCGTAACCGCGCCGAGCCGCAGGACGACGCGCTGGGTGATCTCGACGAGGCGCAGATGGAGAAGGCGATGGCGGCCATGGCCGGCGAGATGGAGAACATCGACGAGGACGACCCGAAGCAGGTGGCCCGTATGATGCGCCGGCTCTATGACGCCACCGGCCTGAACGTGGGCCCGGGCATGGAGGAGGCCATCCGGCGCATGGAGGCCGGGGACGACCCCGACAAGATCGAGGAGGAGATGGGGGATCTGCTCGAGGAGGAGGACCCTTTCGCGGCGAAGTCGCGCCAGCGGCTCGGTGACCTGCGGCGCAAGTACCTGCCCCCCAAGGTCGACGAGACCCTGTACGATCTCTGAGTCAGCGCGCCATGATCCGTACCGGTGACGAGTACAGGCAGTCGATCCGCGACGCTCGCGAGGTCTACGTCAACGGCGAGCGCGTCGCCGACGTCACGCGTCACGCCATGTTCAAGCCCCTCGTGGACATCCGCGCGCGCATCTACGACATGGCCCACGAGGCCGGCACCCGCGATGTCATGACGTACGAGGAGGGGGGCGAGCGCTTCGCCGTCGCGCTGAAGCTGCCCCACACCCGGCAGGACTGGTGTGACAAGCGACGCGCGACCGACGCCGTTTTCCACGACATCAAAGGGGTGGTGACCCGCGTGGGCGACGAGACCGTGGGCGAGATGTGGTCGCTCTACGACGGCCGCGAGGTGCTCGACGAGGTCGACCCGCAGTTTTCGGCGAACATCGAGCACCACATCGCCAGGGTCATCGAGACCGACCCGTTCCACGTTTCCGCCAACACCGACCCCAAGGGCGACCGCTCCAAGCGGCCCCAGGAGCAGGACCCCGACATGCTGCTGCACGTGGTCAAGGAGACCGACGCGGGCATCGTCGTGCGCGGCGCCAAGTACGAGACCGCAGCGGCCTATGCCAATCAGGCGTTCACCAAGCCGACCATCGCCAACTGGGGCGATGCCGAGCTGTCGGACTACGCCGTCGGCTTCATCTGCGACCTGGGCTCACCGGGGATCAAAATGATCTGCCGCACCGGCTTCGCAGGGCGCGCGCCGGCGCAGGACTATCCGCTGGCGAACCGCTTCGACGAGGTCGACGCCCTGGTGGTCTTCGACGACGTGCTGGTCCCCTGGGAGAACGTGCTCTTCTACCGCCACACCCGGGCGGCGATGTTCATCCGCGCCACGCTGCACCGCTACAGCGCCTTCGCCTTCGTCCAGCGCAGCCTGGCCGTCGCCGACATGATGATCGGTGCGGCGCTCTTCAACGTGCGCCAGACCGGCCTCGACAAGCAGCAGGCGGTGCAGGAGAAGCTGGCGCAGCTTGCCGTCTACCGTGAGGGCATTCACGCCCACCTGACTGCGGCGCTGGCCCTTGCCGAGCCGAGCCCCGCCGGGTTGCTGATGCCCAATCAATCGCTGCTGTACACCGGGCGCGTTCACGCGTGCACGGGGCTCCCCGGCGCGATGCACACGGCGCGCGAGCTCTGCGGCGGACAGATCTGCGTAACGCCGGACTACGCCTGTTTCCAGGACCCGCGCTCGGGCGAGTGGCTGCAGAAGTTCTACACCGTCAACGAGGAGTGGGTGGCCGAGGACCGCCGCCGGCTGCTCGCCTTCGCCCGCGACCTGCTCAACTCCGACTACGCCGGGCACCGCCTCACCTTCCAGCTGTTCGCCCAGTCGCCGCCGTTCGCCCACCTCGCCGCCGTCTACCGCAATTTCGACTGGGAACGTCCGCTGGAGGCCGTGCACCGGGCGGCGGGCCTGTCCGCGCGGGTGCCCGGGGGAGACGGCGACCGCTCGGGGCCCGGCGGCGAGAGCCCGGGGCTGGAACGGCTGCCGGGGAAGCGCTAGAATCCCGGCCGGGGGAAGGGCTGCCGGCACAGTCGGTCTGCCGAGTTCTGCTATGTTCACAATGAAGCCGCGCGCTGTCTTCGCGGTCAGCGCGACGCGGGGCGTGTGCCTCGTTGCCATGATGTGGTACGCCGCTGCCGCTGCCGCCGAAGATCTGGGTGCGCTCAGCGGGTACCTGCCGAGCGCCCACGCCGCCACGGCGATGCCGGCGCCGGCATCGCTCGCCGGTGCGCCGGGCTTACAGTGTCTTGCGCTCAACGTCTATCACGAGGCGCGGGGGGAGAGCGAGCAGGGCCAGGCAGCCATCGCGATCGTCACGCTCAACCGGGTTGCCAGTCGTCGCTTCCCCGACACGCTGTGCGAGGTGGTGTGGCAGTCCGGCCAATTCAGCTGGACGCAGGACGGGCGCTCCGACCGTCCCCGCGATCGCGCGGCCTGGACGCGCGCGCTGGGTATCGTGGCGCGCGTGCTGCGGTCGCGCTCCGGGGATTTCAGTGCCTTGCGGCGCCGGCTCGGCGATGCCACGCACTATCATGCCCACTTCGTGCGGCCGCGCTGGTCCCGCCGCTTGAGCCGCATCGAACGCATCGGCGACCACATCTTCTACCGACTGTGAGCTCCAGCAAGACGTGACGTCGGGGCGCCGCCGACCTCGCGTGGTTTCCCGCCTTGGTTTTGACGCAGATCATCGCCACCTTTATGGAACACGCTATGCTTAGGAGGTTTGAGCGGGAGACGCAGGGCATGGGCCCAGAGCGTGGGCCGGTGTGCGACGGGAACCCTGATACCGCGTGGCAGTCTATGCTAGGGAATCAGTCCAGGAGGCGAAATAATGAGCGTTTTCAAGCGTATGGCGGTGTTGATGGCACTCTTGGGAGCGATAGCGGGGCCTGCCCAGGCAGGCGTGGGTGTGGCGGCGGGGGCGCCGCCCGCCGCCTATCAGTCCGAGCAGGAAACGACCGCGACGACGAGCGAGACGACGACCAGCGGGGTCGCGCAGGAAGAAGAGGAACCGGATTGCGACTGATCCGGCCCGGGGAATGTTGAGCCATTGGTGAAGCAGGTGAGGACCTAGACAGATGAACAGACGAATATTCATGCGAGGCACGCTGGCGGGAGGCATGCTGGCGGTGGCGGCGGGGGCGGGTTTGCTCAAGCCGGGTCGGGTGTTGGCGAGTGCGTGGCCCAAGGGTGCGTTTGAGGCGGACACGGTTGAGGGGGGTGTGGAGAGTTTTTTCGGGATGTCGCAGGCGCAGGAGACGGACGCGATTGAGTTCAAGGCGCCGCTGCAGGCGGAGAACGGTGCGGTGGTGCCGGTGAAGGTGACGACGACGCTGCCGGATCCGCAGTCGATTGCGATTGTGGTGGAGAAGAATCCCTCGCCGTTTGCATCGGCGCTGGAGCTGATGGGGGCGGAGGGGTATTACAGTGCGCGGATCAAGATGGGTGAGACGTCGAAGGTGTCGTGTTACGTGAAGAGCGGGGGCAAGCTCTATCAGGTATCGCAGCAGATCAAGGTAACGGTTGGCGGTTGTGGAGGCTGAGCGATGGCAGCGACGAAGATGAAGATCAAGGCGGAGGGTGAGCGGCAGGTGGTGTTGTGTCTGGCGTCGCACCCGATGGAGACGGGCCGGCGCAAGGACTCCAAGACCGGTGAGCTGGTGCCGGCGCACTACATTGACCGGATGGAGTTTGCGCACAACGGCAAGGTGGTGGCGCAGGCGAACCTGGGGCCGGGGGTGAGTAAGAACCCGCTGATCGGGGTCGCCTTGAGCGGTGCGAAATCCGGCGACACGATCTCGGTGAGCTGGACCGACAACAAAGGCGAGACCGGCGGCACCGAAGCCAAGGTAAAATAGCAGGTTAGTGTACGCACCCGAACAACGACAGTCAGGAGAGTGAAATGACCGAACGTAGTCTGATCGCCCGCGCCCTTAGAGCAACCGCTACCGTCGTCGGGGTCTCGTCGCTGCTGGCCTCGCCGTCGCTGGCGGCCGCCGACGGCAAGGCCACCTACGAGGCCAGCTGCCAGTTGTGCCACGCCGCCGGAGTGGCCGGTGCGCCCAAGCTGGAAGACACAGAAGGCTGGGCCGCGCGCATCGAGCAGGGTATGGACCTGCTGGTCGAGCACGCCATCAAGGGCTATCAGGGTTCGGCCGGTTACATGCCGCCGAAAGGCGGCAACATGAGTCTCAGCGACGAGGACGTCAAGGCAGCCGTCGAGTATATGGTGGAGGCAGCCACGGCGACGCAGTAAAGCGCCGCCACGGCTCAGTCGGGACCTGAAGTCAGGGCCGGGGTGTCTGACCCCGGCCTTTTCTTTGCGCTGGACCCGCGGGGCTCAGTTGGAACCGTAGTAGGGGCCCGCGTCGCGCTGATCGCTGGCCTGCTGCTGACCGAGCATCGCCGCGTCGGCGACGCGATTGGCGATGCGCAGCGCCTCGTCGAGCTCCCCCGCCGCCTGTTTGTCCTTCGCGACCTTCAAAAGCTTGTCGATGTCCACGGCGGCGCCTCCCGTCGCGGGATCGATCAACCGCCACACCGAGCCGACCGCGGCGGCGGCCGCGACCTCGGTTTCCGCTTTCTTGATGGCGTCGCTGACCTCGGTGGCTTTGTCGGCCATGCCGGTGCTGGTCGCGCACCCGGTCATCGCAAAAAGGGCTAAGGAAAACAGCGTTTTCTTCATCTCTCTCCTCCAATGGGGCGCCCACGGGCGATGCCGGCTCGGAACGTTTCAGCCGCGCTCGAGCAGTGCGCCCCCGTGTGTCCTGGCGCTGAATATACAGAAAGTCTCGGCGGTCGTACAATGACCTCATTGGGGATGGGGCTGCCACCGAGGCCCGGGCGGCGCCGCAAGAGTGGCGGCGTGTCCGCGCGCCAGGGCCGCTCCGAACGGCTCTGATGGTGACATCGCTCAATCCGGTGCTGCTCAATGTCGTGTACGCCATTACCGGCGGCGTGCTGACGCTCGTGTTCATGTGGCTCGGCTGGAGGCTTTTCAATTTCCTCACCCCGTTCAATGTCAACGAGGAGCTGCGCCGCGGCAACACCGCCGTCGGCATGATGGTGCTCGGGTTGCTCGTCGGTATCGGCGTCTCCATGGGCCTGGTGATCGGGCTCAGCATGAACTGATGAGGCCCAGAGCGTCGCTGGCCGTGCTCACCGGCGTGCTGCTTGGGGTATGGGCCGCCCTGGGGCAGCGCGCCCTGCCGGTGGACGACCCCGCGTGGAGCGAGCGCTTCGACGGCTATTTCCGGCGTACCGCCAAGCATTACTTCGGGCCGGGCTTCGACTGGCGCTGGCTGAAGGCACAGGCCATCGCGGAATCGAGCCTGCGACCGGGAGCGGTCAGCGCCGCCGGCGCGCGGGGGTTGATGCAGATTCTGCCGAGCACCTACGAGGACATCCGCCGGGGGCATCCCTATTTCGACGCGATCGACGACCCGCGCTGGAACGTCGCCGCCGGGGGGTTCTGGCTGCGCCGCCAGTACGACAAGTGGACCGGACGCGTTGCGACGGAGCATCGGCTGCGTTTCTCCCTTGCCAGTTACAACGCGGGCTTCCGCCGCATTCTCGATGCCCGCGGGGGCACGCGCGCGCACGGTGGCGACCCGCGCGACTGGTCGCAGGTGGCGCGCCACGCGCCGGAGGAGACGCGGGTCTACGTAGCGCGCATCCGCCGGCTGATGGGCGAGCGACGGTGAGCGGGACCCAGCCCGCCGTCGGCGCCGGGGCGCGCCGGTGACGCCGGCGCTCTCACAGTTCCTGCGCTCCGTGCGCGGCAGCGTGCGTGATCTCGCCCCTATCGTCGCGGTGATCGCGTTCTTTCAGATCTTCGTCTTGAACCTGCCGTTGCCCGACGCGGCTGAGTTGATCGCGGGCAGCGTCTCGGTGGTGCTGGGGCTCACGCTCTTCGTCTACGGCCTGGAGATGGGGCTGTTCCCCATCGGCGAGTCCATGGCGGGTGCCTTTGCGCGCAAGGGCAGCCTCTTCTGGCTGCTGGCCTTCGCGTTCGCCCTGGGTTTCGGCACCACCGTCGCCGAGCCCGCGCTGATCGCAGTGGCCGCAGAGGCCGCCGACGTCATGGCCGACGGCGACGTCATCGACGATGCCGAGCAGTCGCGCGCGCGCTACGCCCTGGGGCTGCGGCTGACCGTCGCCGTCGCCGTCGGCCTCGCTATCGTTCTCGGTGTGTTTCGCATCCTCAAGGGCTGGCCGATCCATATCATGATCATGTGCGGATACCTCTTGGTGGTGGTGATGACGGCCGTGGCGCCGCGGGAGATCATCGGCATCGCCTACGACTCCGGCGGTGTGACGACCTCGACCATCACCGTGCCGCTGGTCACGGCCCTCGGCGTCGGCCTGGCAACGCAGATCCGCGGCCGCAATCCGGTGATCGACGGCTTCGGTCTGATCGCCTTCGCGTCGCTGACGCCGATGATCTTCGTCATGGCCTACGGGATGCTGTACTCGTGAACGCGCTGCACGGCATCACCGAGACCGTGCTGGCGACGCTGCGCGACGTCCTGCCCATTGCCGTGGTCATCGTCGGCTTTCAGCTGCTGGTCATCCGCAAGCCCATTCCGCAGCTGCGCCGTGTGCTGAGCGGGTTCGTCTATGTCCTGGCGGGCCTCGTCCTCTTCCTGCTCGGCCTCGAGCAGGCCTTGTTCCCGATCGGGCGGCTCATGGCGGAGCAGCTCACCGAGGCGGTGCTGCAATCGAGTGCGGCCGCCGCAACGGTCGCCTGGCACGACTACTACTGGGTGTACATTTTCGCCTTCGCCATCGGCTCGAGCACCACCATCGCCGAGCCGGCCCTGATCGCGGTGGCGCTCAAGGCAAGCGAAGTCTCCGGCGGCGCCATCGGCGCGTGGGGGCTCAGAGTCGCCGTGGCCCTGGGGGTGGCCGTGGGGATCGCCCTTGGCACCTATCGCATCGTGGTCGGGGCACCGCTGCACTACTTCATCATCGCCGGCTACGCGGTCGTCGTCGTACAGACCTACTTCGCGCCGCGGATCATCGTCGGCCTCGCCTACGATTCCGGCGGCGTCACCACCTCGACGGTGACGGTGCCCCTGGTGGCGGCGCTCGGGCTCGGTCTGGCCGCGTCCGTGCCCGGCCGCAACCCGGTGATGGACGGCTTCGGGCTGATCGCTTTCGCCAGCCTTTTTCCGATGATTACTGTAATGGCCTACGCCCAGCTCTCGGAGCTTCGCGCCCACAAGGGCTCAGGCCACGACGACGCAGAGGGTCTGGACAGTCGCTGACTCTTCAGGGAGATAGAGCAATGCGGTTCAAGTTGATCATCACGTTCGTAGTAGACAGCAAGACGGAATCCGTCATGGACGCCGCCCGAGAGGCCGGCGCCCTCGGGGCAACCGTCATCACCAGCGCGCGCGGCGAGGGAGTGGAGCAGAGCCGCACTTTTCTCGGTCTTGCCCTGGAAGCGCAGCGCGACGTGCTGCTGTTCCTCGTGGAGGAGCATCTGAGCCGGCGCATCCTGGAGAAGATCCGCGACGTCGGCGAGTTCGACAGCACGCCGGGCACGGGCATTGCGGTTCAGATCGACGTCGAGGACGCCGTCGGCGTTGCACACCAGGTCAAGAAGCTGGAGAAGGTCGTGGAGGAAGAACTATGAGCACGCGCAAAATCACCCGGGTGCGTGAGGTCATGCACTCGAAGTTTCAGATGATCGACGGGCTGATGACCCTGCAGCAGGCCTTGCGCATCTTCAAGCAGGATAAGGTCAGCGCGTTGATGATCAACAAGCGCCACGCCGACGATGAGTTCGGCATGCTGCTGCTCTCGGACATCGCCAAGGAGGTGCTCGCCAAGGACCGATCGCCGGAGCGGGTCAACGTCTACGAGATCATGGCCAAGCCGGTGCTGTCCGTGTCGCCCGAAATGGACATCCGCTACTGCGCCCGTCTGTTCGAGAACTTCGGCCTGTCCTATGCGCCGGTGATCGATAACGGCGAGATCATCGGCCTGGTGAGCTACGCCGAGATCGTGCTCGAGGGCCTCGTCGACATAGACTGACGCCGCATTCGCGGGAAGAGCGCCCCGGCGTGCGCTTCATCGCAGGGGATTGAGCCGCTTGAGGCGGGCGGAGAAACGATGCCGGGCCTGCTCGCGGCGCACCACCCCGGCCTCGGTCACCCAGTTCAGCTGAATCGCGCGACGCGGCCCGCGGTAGCGGGTATGGCCGTGCCAGGCGTTGTCGGCGTTGAGAAACAGGACCAGCGTTCCGGCGCCCGGCAAGATCTCCGCAACGGCATCGTCGAGGTTCGGCGAGCGCAGCAGGCGCAGACGCCCCCCGGCGTGCTCCCAGCTGTCGTTCATGTACACGAGGGCAGTGACGATCTTGCTGCGGCTGTCGGTGTGAATCTGTCCGTCGCGCTCGCGGCACACGCCGCGCAGGGTGACCATCGTCGGCCGTCCGGCCAGGTCGACATCGAGCTTGCGGGCGACCGCCCGCGCGAGCTCAGTGCCCTGCAGCTCCTCCAGAAGTGCGGCAAAGTGTTGACCGAACTCGAGCACCGAGGCGGGAAAGCTGCCTGGCCGGTCCACCCGCGGAAACTCGCGACTGAGCGTGGCGTAGGCGTCGGCACGGACGAACTGCGGCAGCACGAGATAGGGGAACGGCTGCGATGCCAGGGGAGCGCTTGCGAGCTTGTCGAGGTTCAGGGCGGACATCGCAGCGGGGTCCGGTCGTCGCACGTGCCGGCGCGGCATGGTAGCACAGTGATGCAGGCGCGCCGAGGATGCCGCGTGCGTCTCATCCGGCGTCGAACGCCTTTGCGCGACGCGCGCCCTCTTCGGGGTCGACCAGCGCTAGGAGTAAGCCGCCGGCCACGAACAACACCACGATGGCGGCAATCCCCATGCGGGGCTCGCCGGAAACCAGCCCGACCCAGCCCATGAGCGCCGGGCCGACGACAGCGGCGAACTTGCCGAGCATGTTGTAGAAGCCGAAGAACTCGGCCGCCTTGTCCTGGGGGATGATCTGGGCGTAAAGCGATCGGCTGAGGGACTGCACGCCGCCCTGCACGAGGCCGATGGCGACGGCAAGGGCGTAGAACTCCTCCACGCTGTCCATGAAGTAGCCCCACAGCGTCACCAGTACGTAGACGGCGAGGCCGATGAAGATGCCGCTCTTGGCGCCGATGCGCTCGCCGAGCTTGCCGAAGGCGAGGGCGCAGGGAAAACCCACGAACTGCGTGATCAGCAGCGCCACCACGAGCGAGTTGCCGTCGAATCCCAGCGAGAGGCCGTAGTCCACCGCCATGCGGATGATGGTGTCGACACCGTCGATGTAGAGCCAGTAGCCGGCGAGGAACAGGAACACGGTGCGCAGCTGGCGCACATGGCGGAAGGTGAGCGCGAGCTGGCGAAAGCCGGCCCGCACGATGCCCGCACGCGCGGGGGCGCGCGCGCCGGCGGGCTCGTCCACGAACAACAGCACCGGTATCGAGAACACCGCCCACCACACGGCCACGCTGACGAAGGACCAGCGAACGGCTTCGCTGGCATCGGCGAGACCGAACGCCTGCGGCCATTGCGTCATGGCGACGTTGCAGGCGAACAGCACGCCGCCGCCGAGGTAGCCGAGGGCGAAACCAAGACCGGAGACGAAGTGCAGACGCTCGTCGGTGGCGACGTCGGGCAGCAGCGCGTCGTAGAAGATGTTGCCGCCGGAGAATCCGATGAGCCCGAGGACGTAGAGCGCGATCGCCGCCGCCCACTGGCCGGCGGCGACGAAGTACAGCGCGCCCGTCATGACGATGCCCATGGCGGCGAAGAACAGCAGAAAGCGTTTCTTGACGCCTCCGGCATCGGCAATGGCGCCCAGCGCCGGTGCCAGGGCGACGATGACCAGGCTCGCCACCGAGTTGGCGAGGCCCAGCCGGAAAGTGCTGAGCGTGACGTCCGCGGCGGCGTTCCAGTACTGCTTGAAGAACAGCGGAAAGAACCCGGCCATCACCGTGGTGGCGAAGGCGGAGTTGCCCCAGTCGTAGAGTGCCCAGGAAAGGGTTCTGCGGGTCTGCGGCGTCATCGAGACGAAGGCGGCGGCGGAGCCGGCCCGGGCGCCGGAGCCCGCGGCGGACCGCCCGCGCCGCCTTGCTTAGGTTTCGGCACCGGCGAGGTACTCCCGCAGCACGCGGTAGAGGTCGTAGCCGTCGCGGCGCCCGGCGAGCTCGCGAACGGAGTGCATTGCCAGCTGCGGCACGCCGATGTCGAGGGTGCGCACGCCGACGGCGGCGGCTGTGATCGGCCCGATGGTCGTGCCGCAGGCGAGATCCGCGCGGGAGGCGAAGTGCTGCACGGGAACGTCCAGTCGCTGGCAAAGCTGGCAGAAGAGGGCCGCGGTGTCGCTTGCCGTGGCATAGCGCTGGCCGGCGTTGACCTTGACGACCGGGCCGGCGTTCAGCAGCGGACCGTGGTTGGCGTCGTGCCGGTCGGTATAGTTGGGGTGGACCGCGTGGGCGTTGTCCGCCGATATCAGCGTCGAGCGCTCCACCAGACGCGCGAAGTCTTCGGGCGAGGGCGCCAGTCGCTGCAGCACCGAGCGCAGAAAAGGGCCGTCGGCGCCACAGGCGGAGACGCTGCCGACCTCCTCGTGATCGTTGCACACGAGCAGTGTCGCGGCTTCCCCGGGCGCATCGGCCAGCGCCTGCAGGCCGATGTAGCAGCTCAGAAGGTTGTCGAGCCGGGCCGAGGCGATGAACTCCTCATCGAGGCCGACCAGCGCGGGCGGCTGCACGTCGTAGAGGCTGAGCTCGAAGGCGAGCACCGCTTCGGCGTCGGCGTGTTGCTCACGCAGTTCGCGCAGCAGCACGTCGTGCCAGGGGCTGGCGGCATCGCCGGCGAGACGACACACCATGGCGGGAAGGTGCTCCTGGGCGTTGATGCGGCGCCGTTCGTTGACGCCGCGGTCGAGGTGAATGGCGAGACTCGGTATGACGGCGATCGGCCTGGCGAAGTCGAGGTTGGCATTGCCAAGGGAGCCGTCGTCGCGGCGATAGCTCACCCGGCCCGCGAGCGAGAGGTCGCGGTCGAACCACGGGTTGAGCAGCGGCGAGCCGTAGACCTCGACGCCGAAGCGCAGGTAGCCGCCGGCGCTGAGCTCCGGCCGCGGCTTGAGCCTGAGGCAGGGGCTGTCGGTGTGGGCGCCGACCATGCGCAGTCCGCTCTCCGCCAACGGCGCCGCGCCCTGCCGCCAGGCGATCAGGGAGGAGCCGTTGCGCGCCACGTAGTAGCCGCGGCCGGGCTCGAGCTGCCAGCGGTCGCCTTCGTGCAGCGGTGTCATGCCCCGCTGCTCCAGGCGCGCGGCCATGTTCTGCACGGCGTGGAAGGGCGTTGGCGACGTGCGCAGAAACTCGAGCAGCGAACGGGTGAAGTCGTTTTCCAGCATGATCGTTCCAGGCACCTGTCCGGGTGCCGCCGCGGGCCCGACGTCGCCAAAGTCCGCCTCGGCAAAGGGGCCCAAGTATACAGAAAAGGGCGCACCTCCCCCGCGCCCGCCGCGGCCGTGGCACTGACGTCGGCGACAGGTTTGGTGCATTATGTGTGGCGGCACCGTACAACGGCGAACCGACGCTCAGGAGGTAGCGACTTATGAACCCACGCAATCGAGACCGGCGACGGCTGCTTGCCCTGCTGGCGGCGCTGAGCGGCGGCACCACGGCGCTCGGCGCCAGCCCGGCGCTGCGGGCGGCCGAGCGGCTGCTCACGCCGGCGCAGTCACGCGGACCCTTCTACCCGCTCGAGATTCCCCTCGACGCCGACAACGATCTGGTGCAGGTGTCGGGACGCGCGGGGCTCGCCCGGGGAACCCTCACCAACATCGTCGGTCGCGTGCTCGACGCGGGCGAGCGGCCGATCCCGGCGGCGAAGGTGGAGATCTGGCAATGCGATGCCAACGGGCGCTACCACCACCCCGGTGACCGGCGCGCCGAGCCGAGGGACCCCAACTTCCAGGGTTACGGCCGCATGAAGACGGCTGACGACGGGGCCTACCGGTTTCGCACCATCCGACCGGTGGCCTATCCCGGCCGCGCGCCCCACATCCACTTCGCGGTCTCCGGACCCGGTATCGAGCCGTTGGTCACGCAGATGTACGTGGCCGGCGAGGCGGACAACGAGCGTGACTTTCTGCTCAGCCGGGTGCGTGACCCGCGGGCGCGAGCGAGCCTGATCGTCGAACTCGATCCCGATGCCGACGCCTCGGCGGAGCTCATCGGCCGTTTCGACCTGGTGCTCGTCGCCGACGGGCGTTTTGCCCGCGCCAACGACGATCCGGCTTACCGCGCGCGCTTCCCGCTGGCATAAAGAAACTCGGTGTAGTGCCGCGCGCAGCGGCCCGGTTGCTCCAGCATGGGCGAGTGCCCGCATTCCTGCATAACAACCACGCGGGGATCGGCGAGGTGCTTCGCGAACACCTGGGCGCTGGACACGTGCAGCACGCGGTCGTGCTCGCCCCACAGGACGAGGGTGGGCATGCTCAGCTGCGGCAGCACGTCGACGACCTCCACGAGATGCGTGACGATGTCCTGCCAGATGCGCGCATTCTGCGCCCGGCGCCGGGCGTACACACGGGGCAGCGCCCGTGCCGCCGGCCAGGGAATCGTCGGGGGCTTGTGGAACACCATTGTGATCAGCGTGGCGAAGTCCTCCGCCCGTTCCACCAGCAGCGGGTTACGACCACGGGCCAGCATGTGCTGCAGATCGCTCGGCGTGGGCGCAAACACGCCGGCGGCATTGAACAGCCCCAGCGTGGCGACACGCTCGGGATGGGCGGCGGCGAACAGGGTGGCCACCCAGCCGCCGAGCGAGTTGCCGGCAAAATGCGCGCGCTCGAGCCCAAGTCCCTCGACGATGCGCGCCAGGCGCCGCGCCAGGCTCGCGGCGTCGTGGCCCGCGTCGGGTATGAAGTCGCTGTCGCCGTGACCCGGCAGATCCGGGATGATCAGGCGGTAGGGCGCGGGCGTGTTGCGGGCGAACAGCAGCCAGTTGTCCTTGTTGGCCGCGTAGCCGTGCAGCAGCACGACGGTCTCCCCGGCGCCGTCGCGCTCGAGATAGCGGACGGACTCGCCGCCGAGCCGCAACGATTTCAAGCGCAGGCGTGCTCGCGAGCGTGCCGCCCTGAGAGCGCAGCCGAAAAGCCAGTCTTCGAGCCGGTGCAGCGCGGCCAAGTCGCGCGTCGCCATGCGTCGTCAGCGCGTGGCGAGGCGGGCGAGTTTCCGGGCGCCGATGCCGAGCCAGTCGTGGTTTGCGCGCGCGTCACCGGAAAGACCCTCGAAATCGAAGAGGTCCCGATCCGCCAGCTGCGACGGTGCCACGTTCTGCATGCTGCGAAAGATGCTCTCGATGCGGCCGGGGTGCTGGCGTGACCAGGCGTGAAGCATCTGCTTGATGGCACGGCGCTCGCTGCTCGGCTGCGAGCCGCACAGCCGACAGGGGATGATCGGAAAGCGTCGCGCCTCGGCGTAGCGCGCGATGTCGCTCTCGCGGCAATAGGCGAGGGGGCGAATGACCACGTGCTTGCCGTCGTCGCTGCGCAGCTTCGGCGGCATGGCCTTGAGTTGTCCGCCGTGGAACATGTTGAGAAACAGCGTCTCGATGAGATCGTCGCGGTGGTGACCCAGAGCGATCTTGCTGATGCCGTTGCGCTCGGCGAACCCGTAGAGGATACCCCGACGCAGCCGCGAGCACAGGCCGCACGCGGTCTTGCCGGCGGGAACGACGCGCTGCACGACGCTGTGGGTGTCGCGCTCGATGACGTGAAACGCGACGCCGAGCTCGCCGAGGTACTGCGGCAGAACGTCCTGCGGGAATCCGGGTTGTTTCTGGTCCAGGTTAACGGCGACCAATTCGAACGACACCGGGGCGCGCTTACGCAGGTGCAGCAGCAGGTCGAGCAGGGTGTAAGAGTCCTTGCCGCCGGACAGGCACACCATCACGCGGTCGCCGTCTTCGATCATGCCGAAGTCGGCGATGGCGCGGCCGACCTCGCGGCGCAGTCGCTTGAACAGCTTGTTCTGCTGCAGCTGCTGCTTGCGCTCGGGATCGTGCACGGGCCGCACGGGGCTCACGGTGCTGGGGCGGGAGCGATTTCGCGGTACAGGGCCGAAGAGCGTCGCCGTTGACGAGACCTGCCTCGGCGAAGCGCGTCGCATCCGCCCCGCCGGAAAGCGGCCCGGCGGTGGCGTGCTGCGCTCACGCGACGCCCGCGGGACCCGGCGGCAGGCCGGGTCCCGGGCGCTCGTGCATGCTTTATCCGGCGCTCAGGTCGATGATCTGCACGCGGCGGTTCTGCGCGCGCCCCTCACGCGTGTCGTTGCTCGCCGCGGGCTGCGACTCGCCGTAGCCGACGACGTTCATGCGCCACCATTCGATGCCGTTCTTCTCCATGTGATCGGCCACGGCTTGAGCGCGGCGCTCGGAAAGCTGCTGGTTGTAGCTTTCCGGTCCGGTGGAATCGGTGTGACCGGCGATCTCGACGCGCTTGACGCTGTGAAACTGCAGGCGCGAGACGACGCTGTCGAGCGCTGATGCCGCGGCTGGGCTGAGTTCCGCCGAGTCGAAAGCGAAGTTGACGCCGCTCAACTCGAGAATGATCTCGCAGCCCTTCGAGTCGACCCTGGCGCCGGCGCGCGTACCGGGGCAGGCATCCTTGTCGTCGGTGACGCCGTCGCCGTCGGCGTCGGCGCTTGCCATGGCCGCCGGCGCGGGCGCCGCGGCCTGCGGTGTCTGCTTGGCGGTCGCGCAGCCGACGAGGGCGACCGCAGCCATGACGAGTAAGGCCATGAGACGGCCGGAAAGACGGAGCAACATAGCGGGTCTCCTTTATGCCTGTTGGAAGGTACTCGACACACCGGGGGTGCGTCCGGGGAGCGCAAGTTTAGCATCGCCACCGCCATGGGGAAACACGTCGAGCGGTGATCGCGGCCGGCACAGGGTTCCCATCGCGCCGCCGCTTGCGGTAGTGTGCCCAGGAACGGCCCGGCCGGGCAAGGGGGCCGGCACGCCTCGGAGTGACTGTCGCTGCATGCTCAACACACTGATCGAGCGCATCGGGCTGCTGCGTTTCCTGCTGGCGCTGGGCATCGTGGGCCTGAGCGCGGTGGCGCCGTTCTCCGGCGGCGGCGTACGCTATGCGGGCTGGGAAATGTTCCCCACCCTGATCGTGCCGGCCGTCGTGCCCATGTTGTTCTTCGTCTTGCCGCTCGACATGATCATGTGCGGCGTCTACATGTCGGGGGCCAACGACGCCAAGCGGCGCCGTTACCGCTTCATCGTGGCGATGGACGCGCTGCTTTTCGCGGTCCTGTTTCTCGCCTGGCTGCCTTTCTATCTTGAGCTGCTGCGGGGGTAGCCGGCGCCCGGCGGGCTTACGCCGGTTCCAGGGCGAGGCCGTCCACCACCGTCGTGTTCGGTGTGCGTGCGAACAGCTCGGGCGAGACCTTGATCTTGGAGGCGCGGCTGCCGCCGCCGAGAATGACGAAATCCTGCTCCATCACCCGCCGGTCAACCCACAAGGGCACGTCCGCGGGCAGTCCGATGGGGGTGACGCCGCCGAGAACCATCCCCGTGACCGCCCGCGTTTCCTCGGCGGAGGCGAACGAAGCCCTGCGAACACCCATGCGCTTGCGCACGGTCTTGTTGACATCCAGACGCGTGGACGCCAGCACCACGCAGGCCACGTAGTGCTTCGCGCCCGTCTTCGAGGTGACCAGTATGGTGTTGGCGCTGACACCCAGCGGGTAACCGTAGTGCCGACAGAAGACCTCCGTGTCGGCAAGCTCGGGATCGCACGCCATCGCCTCGTAGTCGATGCCGAAATCGTCGAGCGCTGCGGCGATGCGCGTTTCGGGGTCTGTGCTCATGGGTTCGCCCTGTCGTCTCCACGCGGCGCCGCGGCCGCGCGTGCGGCGATGCGAGGCTGGGAATGCGATTGCGGGGACCGTAGTATACCCCCGGCGAGCGTGCTCGAGACCGAGGCTCAACGCCCATGGACGTCGCCGACAAGATCGTTGCCGTGACCGGCGCCGCCCGGGGCATCGGCCGCGCCCTGGCGCGCTGCTGCGCCGGCGCCGGGGCGAGGGCGGTGGTGATGGTGGATCGCGACGCGCCGGCCCTCGGCCGTGCCGCCGCCGCCATCGGCGGGCACGCGCTGCCGGCGGACGTCGGCGACGAAGCCGCGATCGGCGCCGTCATCGACAGGGCGGAGGACGACGTCGGCCCCATCGACCTTTATTTCTCCAACGCCGGCATCGCGCGCCTCGCCGAACCCGACTCCGCCAACGAAGTCTGGGCGCAGTGCTGGCAGGTCAACGTCATGGCGCACGTCTACGCAAGCCGTGCGCTGGTGCCGCGCATGCTCGCACGCGGCGGCGGCGCCTTCGTCGTCACTGCCTCGGCCGCGGGGCTGCTGACGCAGATCGGGTCGGCCAGCTATGCGGTCACCAAGCACGCGGCGGTCGCCTTCGCCGAGTGGCTGTCCATCACCTACGGGGATCGGGGCCTGGAGGTCTCGGTGCTGTGTCCGCAGGCGGTGCGCACCGACATGATCGCGGACGTGCCGCAGGGCGGGGTGGCGGCGCTCGACGGCGTGCTCGAGCCCGAGGCCGTGGCCGAGCACGTGCTGGGCGCGCTGCGCGAGCGTCGCTTTCTCATCACGCCCCACCCGCAGGTGCTCGAGTACCTGCGGCGCAAGACGGCTGACTACGAGCGCTGGCTCAGGGGCATGCGCCGCCTGCGACGGCAGTACGGCGACTGACGCGCCGGCCCGGGCGGGCCGCGCCTCAGACGTCGAGCAGGATCTGCTCGACGGGCTTGCGCACGCTGACCGGGACCTCGGCGGGGTAGCCGTACCAGAGCAGGGCCACCACCGTTTCCAGTGCCGGATCCACCCACACCGCGTCGTAGAAGCGCAGGTCGCGCGTGACGTCGCCGGTAGTCCACTTCACCCCCACGCCCTTGGACCACAGATAAAGCGACAGCGAGTAAACGGCGCAGCAGCAGGCTGCGTAGTCCTCGCGCTGACGCAGCTCGTCGTCGCTGCGGTCGCACGTCACCACCATCCATCCGGGAATGGTCTGCCAGCGTTTGCGCTTGATCTCGGCCGCCTTGTCGCCGCGTGCGGCGCGTACCAGCTCGGTGTTGAGCTCCACGACCCTGGCGACGGTGTCGGCGCCGAGCAGGTAGAAGTGCCAGGGCTCGGTGAGGTGGTGATTCGGCGCCCAGCGGGCGGCGTCCACGGCGTCGACGATCAGCTCGCGCGGCGGCGTCCCGGGTTTGAAAAAGTTGATCGTACGCCGCGCGCGGATGGCCCGTGCCACGGCCGCATCGTGTGCGGTGGTCTCTTCGGCCGTCGGCGCGTCTCGCGTCATGAAGGCTGCGTCCCGTCTAAAATCCAATTGTAATCTCTGTGTCCCAGCGCCGGCGAGCCGGCCGTCACGCCCGCGAAGGGCGGTGGCGAACGCCGCTGCACGACGGTGCCCCGGCGGCGCTGCTCGTAGAGCTCGCGCCACATGCCGGCGGGGTCGCGCGCAAAGACCCGTTCCGCATCCGCCGGTGCGAGGAACCAGCTGCCCTGCAGCAGCTCCGCCTCCAGCTGCCCGGGCGCCCAGCCGGCGTAGCCGGCGAACACCCGCAGCTCCCTGGTGCTCCTGTTCTCGAGCAGCGCGGCGAGCGCCTCGCGCGATCTGCTAAGGTAGATGTCGTCGACGACGTGCTCGGACGGCGTCGGCGCCGGCGTTCCCCGCGCCAGCAGCGCCAGGCGATCGAGCCCCACCGGTCCGCCGAGGAACAAGATGTGCTTAGCGGCACCGTCGCCGTCGAGCTCCGGCAACGCCTGCGCCAGGCTCACTCCGGTCGCGCGGTTGACGATAAGCCCGACCGTCCCGCCGGCCTCGTGCTCCACCAGCAGTATCACTGTCTCGCGGAAGCGCGGATCGGGCATGCCAGCGTCGGCCACCAGGAAAAGCCCCTTTGCCGGCGCCTGGCGCACCGCTTGCGCGCCCGGCGGCGGCGTGGGGTCCGCGCCGGCGATCTGCGGTGCCGCCAGCAGCGTTAGCAGTACGCAAGCGCTTCGGTACACGGGGCCAGCATCAAGATGGGCGGGCGACGAGCTGCGCGCCGCGCCGTCGGCGTGCAACTATAGCACCTCGCCTCCCCGGCGCAGCGGCGGCCCGTGGGAGGGCGCGTGGGCGGCACGTTATAATCTTGGCGGCGCGACGCGCAGAGTCTGTGCGCGTGCCGGGGGTGTCGCGATGAGAGCGCTGTTGATTGACGGCATGAACCTGGTGCACCGCATCTACGCCGCGGTGCCGGGCGATGCCGATTCCGACGCGCATTTCGAGGGCGTGCTGTCGTCGTGCGTGGCGTCGCTGCGGCGCGCGCTCGAGCGTCACCGGCCCACGCATGCCGTGTGCGTGTTCGACGCGGGTGCGCCCAACTGGCGCCACCATGTGTTTCCCGACTACAAGCGCGGGCGGCCGCCGATGCCGGAGCGGTTGCGCCGCGGCCTTGCCGAGATCGAGAAGGCGTTCGCCGGTGAGGGCGTGCACTCGGTGGCCGTTGAGGGTTTCGAGGCCGACGACGTCATCGCCACCTTCGCCCGCAAGATTGCGGCACGCGAGGGCAATGCCGTCATACTGTCCACCGACAAGACGTTCTGCCAGCTTCTGAGCGATCACATCCGGGTCTTCGATCATTTTGCCGACCGCTTTCTCGACGAGCACTATGTCGACGAGCGTTTCGGGGTGCCGCCGCCGCGGTTGCCGACCCTGTTCGCGCTGGTCGGCAATCGATCGCTGAACGTGAGCGGCGTGAAGTCCATCGGCACCCATACCGCGGCCAAGCTGATCGAGGACTACGGCGACCTCGACGCCATCCTTGCCGCCGCCGACACGATTCCGGGCAAGCTCGGCGCCAAGATCCGCGAGGGCCGCGAGCAGGCGTTGCTGGCGCAGAAGCTCCTGGCGCTGCGCACGGACGTCCGCGTCGGCGTGAACCTCAGGGATCTGCGCTACGCGGACCCGGGAGGGTGAGCCGCGCACGAAAAAAAGAGCCGCCCGGCGGGCGGCTCGAGTGGGGTTTGCGGGGACTAAGTGAGTACGAGGCTATCATAGAGAGTGGAAGTGGCCCGGCAAACGCCGAGTCATGGCAAAGCGATGGCGTCGCAGCGGCGAAAGCCGGAGATCGGCTCGCCGGCGGCGCCTTTTCCACGACGGGCGGCACGGGCCGTCCGTCGCGCCGCTTCAGATGACTTCGTCGTCGCGTGAGGTGGTCTCGCCGTAGCGGCTGAGCGCCGGCGTGCGCAGCCCGCGATAGAGCGCCTCGAGGCGCGCGCTCGTCTCGCGGTTGGCCTGCTCGAACAGGCTGTTGCCCTTGAGGTCGCTCTCGACCAGGAACGGACCGAAGCGCTCGACTTCCAGCACCCAGATGGCCTGGGCAATGCCGAGCTCCTCGAGCCAGTGAACGCTGCGCACGCGCTTGATGCCGCGCCCGAGCAGGGCGCCGGTACCGTACCCCACCGTCGTCAGATAGACGGCGGCGTTGGGCACGAAGAGCTCGGTGTAGTCGCTCTGCGACATCCCGCCCTTGCCGAGAATCAGGCGGCAGCCGGAGTAGGCGAACCAGCGTTGCATCCACTGCGAGAAACGGAAGCTCGCCGTTGCCGTGACGGCGCCGATACGATAGCCGCCGTCGTCGCCGACGGCGGCCGCCGGCGAGCAGTGAAAGTTGACGTTGGACACGGCGGGCAGGTCGATCGGTGGCGCAATGGCCTCGTCGAGCACGCGCTTGTAGACGCCTTCGCGCGCGGTGTAGAGCACGCCGCTCAGGTAGGCCACGTCGCCGAGCTTGAGCTGCTCGAGCTCGGCGCCGGTTACCGGGGCGTTGAGGTGGATCTCCCGGGGCGTCCCCATGAGGCTGCCGTCGCGTGTGCTCACGTCACGCTCTCGCGCCGGTAGTAGGGCGTGAACCACTGCGGGTCCGCGCGGTACTCGATGCGGCCGTCGTCGTGCACACGCGCCACCGCGCGACGCGACGAGAGGCAGAAGCTGTGTATCGCCACGGGCATGCCGCCGGTGTGCGTGTGGGCGATCTCCACGTGGCAGTCGAGCACCATGGAGCGGCCGACAAACCCCATGGGCCCCATGCCGATGTCGTTGCCGAGCTGCTTTAACTCCTGCTCCAGCCCGGCGACCTGCGGGTCGGGATTGCGGTCGCCGACGAGCCGCAGGCAGGCCGCCTGCTTACCGAGCACCATGCAGGTGTCCTTGCTGCCGCCTATCCCGACGCCGACGATGGCGGGTTGGCAGGCGAGCCCGCGACGACCGAACTGCACCATGGTGTCGAGAAAGAAGCGCTTGATGCCGTCGATCCCGTCGCCCGGAAACAGCATGCGGTAGTCCGTGCCGAACAGCCCGCCCTTGTGCACCGTGGTGATGTCGAGCCAGTCGGCCTCGGGCTCGAAGGTGTAGTCGATCTCGGGCGCGTGCGCGCCCACGTTGTTGTTGTGGTCCCGGCGCGTCAGCGGGTGCACGCGGTTCGGGCGCAGCGGCACCGAGCGCGTGCCCTCGGCCGTCGCCCGGCGCAGCGCCCGCTCGAGCGCCACGAGGCCGCCTTCGATCCTGGCTTCGTTGCCGACCTTGACGTAGTAGCGCGGCAGGCCGGTGTCGGCGCACATCGGCCGGCGGTCGCTCTGCGCCGCCTCCCAGTTCTCGAGCATGGCGTCGAGAACGAAGCAGCTCAGAGGACCTGTCTCGGCGTCGCGCATGGCCTCGATGCCGGCGCGGTAGTCCTCGGGGATGGAGATGGCGGCGTGGCGCGTGATCTCGAGCGCCGCGGCATAGATGGTCTCGGCGCTGATCACGGGCTCGATGGGCGAAACGGCGACGGCATACCCCGCAGTTTACTCCTCCGGTGCGCGCATGGCGCGCGCCTCAGGGGCGGGGCGCCGCGCCGGCGTCGGCGGGCGGGCCCGCGGCCGGCGGCGGCCCGTCCTCGTCGGGGTGGGCGCGGGTGAAGCGCACGGGCCGCGAGGCTACGGCGAGCTCGTCGCCGCGTAGGCTCACCCGGGTGTAGCGCGACGCCGCCAGCGGACCCGGGTGTGGGTGCTCCTCGCGATAGTGCGCCCCCCGCGAGTCCTCCCGGGCGAGCGCCGCACGCGTCATGGCGCGTGCCACCAGGATCTGACTCTCCAGGTTGAGCCAGTCGTGCCAGGTGAGGTTGAAAGCGCGACCCGTCTTCGGCACGCCCGCGGCGTTGAGCTCGTCGGCCAGTGCGCCGAGAGCCGTGTCCGCGCGCGCCAGACCGGCGGCACTGCGCACGATGCCGGCATCGTGCCACATGACCGACCCGAGCCGCTCGCGCAGCGCCAGCAGATCGCCGGCGGGGCGCTCGAACGGCGCGAGACACCGCGCCACCGCCGCGTCGACCACCGCCGCGTCGGGCTCCGCGAAGGTGCCGTGGCCGCCGGTCGCGCGGCCGATGTGGTCGCCGGCGAGTGCGCCGAACACGGTCGAGTTGGCGACGCCGTTGCCGCCGAGTCGATTGGCGCCGTGCACGCCGCCGGTGTCCTCGCCGGCGGCGTAGAGACCGGGCAGCGCGGTGCTGGCGTCGGTGCCGAACTCGACGCCGCCCATCATGTAATGCGCCGTCGGCGTGACCTCGACGAGCCCGGTGACGAGATCGAAGCCGACGTCGGCGCAGCGCTCGACCATGCCCTTGAACTCGCGGCGGACCCGCTCTGGGTCGAGGTGACGCATGCTCAGAAACACGCCGCCGTTGGGGCCCGTGCGCCCGTCGCGCATCTGCTCGAACATGGCGCGGCTGACGATGTCGCGCGTGGCGCGCTCGGCCCGCTCGTCGTAGGCTTCGAGAAAACGGCGCCCGTCGCCGTCGAGCAGGTGGCCGCCGGCGCCGCGCAGTCCCTCCTCGATGATGGTGCCGGTGATGCGCGTGTGATCCCCGGCGAGCAGACCGGTCGGGTGAAACTGCACCATCTCCATGTCGCGCAGCGTGAGCCCGGCGCGCAGCGCCATGGCCATGCCGTCGCAGGACTTGTCGCCGGACGGCGTGTGGTAGCGGTACATCGTCGGCCCGCCGCCGGCGGCGAGCAGCACGGCCTTCGCCTGCACGAGGCGGAACTCACCGCTGCGCATGTCGATGAGCAGCACGCCCGCGACCCGCTCGCCGTCGCGCGCGGGCACCAGCGCCACCGCGCGGTGATCCTCGAGCCGCCGGATAGGCCGCGCCCACACCTGCTCGGCGAGCCGGTTGATGATCTCGATGCCGGTGAGGTCGCCCTTGTGCACCGTGCGATCGAACGTCTGCCCGGCAAAGGCCTTCTGGTGCACGCTGCCGTCGGCGTTGCGGTCGAAGAAGCAGCCGAAGCGGTTCTCGAGCTCGTGGATGCGCTCCACGGCGCCGTTGACGAGCAGCCAGGCGAGATCCTGGTCGTTGAGCCAGGCCCCGCCGCGCAGGGT
>JABAHS010114641.1_pt1 | contig 29059 bp, 29 predicted proteins | sample 7062111 | NCBI WGS metagenome assembly JABAHS01 (sample SAMN14534600, study PRJNA622989) | marine sediment metagenome | biome: marine biome [ENVO:00000428]; feature: marine pelagic biome [ENVO:01000023]; material: deep marine sediment [ENVO:00002113]; isolation source: pool of 4 deep marine... | reverse complement strand
GAAAACCAGGAGGCATTGGTATAACGAAAATTTTGTTAATTACTTAGAAACGGAATTAGAGACTTATGGACATACTTATAACGAAAATCAAGATTGAATCTGAGCTATAAAATAATGACAATTCCAAGTAGAAATCTTGATTTCAGTAAATAGCCTAGTGCAAGACCTTCTTTAATTATATATAGAACTATTAATTTCCAATAATTTTATATACTCACGAGTTCGAAGAGTATACAAGAACACCAGAAATTACTTTTCAGATTTAATTATTTAAACATATTTATATACCAGCATATTATATGTTTATGCAGATAGGGCCAAGTATAATAATCCAGAATATTAGTTGATTTATTTCATGAAACAATTTCCAATCAAAAAATGTTGCACCTATACAAGCTCTATAGAACTTTGATTCTTAGTATTTACATGTAATTTAAATATGTCCGGCCTTGAATAATGACCCGCGACATCGAGTGTTCTTTTTGCAGCACCTACATAGCTGGTATCTATTTCAGCATAAAGTATTCCCTTTTCATTACGCTTCGGCCCTGCCACAATTTCACCTCCCGGTGCTATGACCACAGAATCCCCCGGATTGATCCAGTCTTCTGAATCAGGATATAAGTTTTTTTTATCCGGAAAATCTGACGGTAAATCGTCATTTGTAAAAGCAACCCCGCAGCAGACAACCCAGCAGCGTCCCTCACGAGCAATATGCTGCAAAGTTCCAATCCACCTATCCCCACTGTCATAAGTTGGCGCTATATAGACTTCTATGCCTTGCGAGTAAAGAGCATATCTTGCCAGAGGCATATAGTTTTCCCAGCACAATAATGTGCCAATCCTCCCGCTAAGTGTATCAACCACCCTTAAACCAGAGCCATCCCCAAACCCCCAAATCATTCGTTCCGGGTTAGTTGGCATTAATTTACGATGTCTGTTAATAATCGTGCCATCTGATCCAATAATAATGACTGTGTTGTAAAGAGTTGTTTGACTGAGCTTGTTGTCTCTTTCATTTAAACCGCAAACAACTGTTATTTTGTGTTTCTTCGCAGCGGAACAGAGCGGTTTAATGTCATCGGAATCAAGATTTACAGCATTATCAAACAGCCGGGCATACAAAGCTTCTCCAACACTCCAATCACCTCCCGGCCTGAGACGCCAAATCCAGGCAGGGTAGCCCGGAATAAAAGCCTCCGGAAATACAATCAACTGAGCACCAGAGTTCGCAGCCTTTTTGATTAAAGCAACCGCCTTTTTAATTGTCTTTACTTTATTTAGAAATACAGAAGATTCCTGTGCAATTGCAGCCTTTATCATAGTCTTCACTCCTTGAAACCGTTTCTTCAAATATTGAATATGTTAATATGTCTACTTAATCTTTAGGCATTAGCAATTTTTAAATACAAAAGAAAATGAATTTGCGGTGGTAATAGTGATATCTCAAATTCTAAATAAGTGGAATACAGTTTAGGTTAGTTTTTGTATCCAAAGCTTGATTATTCTTTTTCCACAGGTTTTTTAGCATATTGTGCAGCTCTAACTGATCATATTTATCCAGTGCAGTTAAGATGGATAAAACTCTCTAATTCTGCCCTTTCATCTATAATCTAACCATACTCCCGAGTTCGAAGAGCATACAAGAGCCCCAGTTAGCAATTTTGTTTATAAACTTTCTATCAAAATCTAAAAATATTTCTATTTTTATCAAGGATAACTTTTCAACTCATTAGTAATAAAATGTCAAAAATATATAATTCTTGTTACTATTAGATTTAGCTCATGCAGATATCTACAAAAAAAGTTGAGGATGCGTATCAAAGGAATGCTAAAAAATATGATATTGCAGTAAAGTTTTTTTATCCATTAATTGGACTTAAAATAGGTCAGTACAGGAAAAAAGCTGTCAATTATCTTAATTTGCATAAAGGGGACTTCGTTTTAGACCTAGGATGCGGTACTGGCCTTTGTTTTTCATTATTAATAGATAAAATTGGCCCGGATGGCAAATTAATTGGTGTGGATATTAGCTCTGAAATGCTGTCTATAGCTGAAGGTAAAGTTGAATCTGCTGGCTGGTCCAATGTTCAACTAGTTCACTCTGATATAGAGCAGTATGAATTTCCATTAAATATAAATGGTGTGATATCCACTGGTGTGTTTGGCTACCTTAATGAGCGGACAAAGATACTGGAAAAAATACACAAGTCTCTTGTAACTAATGGGAGATTAGTAATCGTTGATGGCAAGCGTCCACAAAAGTGGCTGTATATCCTATTCAAATTATTTGTTAAATTATCGAGTTCTTATGGTTTGACAGAATCATACTTTGATAATGATACACCAGAAATAGTTTCTCGGTTATTTCACAATGTTACGTTTGAAGATATGTATGGTGGTTTAATATATATAACTTCTGGTGAAAAACTTTAAATATCTAGACCATAAATAAAAATTTGATTACATTATAAAGCAAGGTTGCAGCTAATTTCTGAAATTATATTCAGCTTATTAGTTCGAAGAGTATACAAGAGCCCCAGTTAATAAAATCCATGCTGATTAATACTTTTCATTTATCCCAGAAAAGTTAAAATGAAATATCAACAAATATAAAAATCGCGTAATTAAAGGTCACAATCATTCTAAATGAACCTAAGACTCTGTAATTACATAGTCGGCATTTTTTTAATATTCCTCGGCTTATTACTACTCTTTCCTGTTGTTTGTTCGTTGATATACCAAGACGGAGATCATTATGCTTTTTTAATAACTGCGGGGGTAACTAGTGTAGTTGGAATTATTCTTAAAGAGGTAAATAAAGAGTCTAAAAATATTTCGGAAATAGACAGGAAAGAAGCCTTTTTGGTAGCTTTTTTATGCTGGTTAGTTGCCTGCATATTCGGATCTATCCCCTATCTTGTTCTGCCAATCTTTTCTAATCCTGTAGATGCCATATTTGAATCTATTGCCGGATTTACTACTACTGGCTCAAGTGTAATCGATGATTTATCAGTGCTGCCTCATGGATTATTGTTTTACAGGAGTTTTACCCAGTGGCTTGGTGGAATGGGAATAATAGTGCTCGCCCTTGCTATACTTCCAAGGCTTTCCGTTGGAGGCATGCAGCTCATGGGTATGGAATCGCCGGGCCCCGTAACGGAAAAAGTAACACCTAAAATTTCAGAAACTGCTAAAAAACTATGGATAGCATATATAGGACTTTCTTTGATATTGATAGTATTGCTCTTTATTTGTGGTATGCCACTGTTTGATTCTGTAGTCATTTCGTTTAGTACATTATCCACTGGCGGATTTGCAATTAACAATGCAAGCATAGGTGGTTATAAAAATTCACTTATTGAGATTATTATCATGATATTTATGTTCATTGCAGGAATCAATTTCTTACTACATTATTTTCTATTTACGGGAAGATTTTCAAGAGTATTTAAAGATTCTGAGCTCAAATTCTACTTTTTTATAGTATTAGTATTTATAGCAATAGTATGTGTAGATTTATGGTATAACAGCTATTACGGATTTTGGCAATCCCTAAGATACTCTTCATTTCAGGTTATTTCAATTATAACGACAACCGGTTTTAGCTCTGTTGATTTCGCCCACTGGCCTATATATACAGTGTTCTTATTGTTTACTCTAATGTTTATAGGTGCTTGTGCCGGTTCAACATCGGGGTCTATAAAAGTTCTTAGAATACTCTTACTTGTCAAAAGAAGCTATAGGGAAATTAATCATCTCATTAAACCGCGTGCGGTGCTGCCTCTAAGGATCAATCAAAAAGTACTAGGTGATGATATCATATCTAGTGTCACAAGCTTTTTTGTTCTCTATATATTCATATTCGTACTATCCACCATTGCCATATTGACATTCGAAGACATTTCTATATTAGGTGCAATGTCAACAACAGCCGCAAGCATCGGAAACATTGGACCGGCGTTTGAAGAATTGGGTCCTTCTCACACTTATCACTTCTTATCAAATTATTCAAAAGTATGGTTGTGCTTTTTAATGCTTATTGGAAGATTAGAGTTATACACAGTTCTAGTAATCTTCACTCCGATGTTTTGGAAAAAATAAGTACAAATAAAAATCTATATAATCTTAAAGAACAAATCAGCTCAATGAAATATTATCTATATTTTTGCTCATGAGCACAAATTTTTGAATTCGAAGAGTGTACAAGAGCCCCAGCCATAATTACTTTTAATCCTTAGCCTTCCTAATCCAACTAAAATTTACCAGAAGAAAAAGCGCAATGCCCACTGCACCGCCATAGGCAAAATAGCTATTTGACAATATTGCAAGTAGTAAAATTGGAACCAACACCATAACTGTCTGAAACAGTGAGAGATATAGCACAAATTGGTGAGTCATCTTCACTTCGTCGGAAATATGACCGGGGTTTCGGTTTACATATCAAAAGATAAGAATGTTGCTTATATGCCTTCCAATGATCACTGCGTAAAGAACAAGAATACATCCAATAAATGCATTTATTAATGCAGATGGTAAATCAAAATTTCCAAATATATAAACTAGTACAGTAGTTGCAAGTATTGTAACCGTGATGTGTTTTATATTAAACCACTTTATTTTTTTCACATCCTGTTGCCACTGCGGGTTTAGCTCATAGTGCTCTGTTTTAAAGTGCTCAGAATACTTTTGGTTATGCTTTATCGCACCAATAATTGTCAAAAAATAATCGGCAAACATAAAGATGGGCAGCAGTAGTATTTCAGGATATTGCATAATTAAGTGTATAAAATAGAATAATTTAGGGTATTTTAGTCTAATTATTTTACATTTTTAACTCAATACAAACAAATAGTTAATATTAATACAGGAAAGTGCGTAAAATGCCAGAATACAACAAATTAGACTTTATAACTATAGAATCGCTTATATCTTACGGTCAGGCCATGGCCGAAGCTCAGAGAGCAGACGGAGCAAACCCGCCTCCAAAGCCAAAAACCTCAAAAGCTCGTATACAAAAAGTCGAGGCTGTAAAAGAAGAAATAAAGCAGTTTGTTGCACACGCTCAAAGGGGGTTTGAAACAGCAGATGACTATATAAAGCAAAGACAGCTTATTATTGATAAGTCATGCGGTAGAGATGCGCTGCTATTTTATGCAGCCTGGAACCGCATGCTTATTGAAGGGGAATTAAGCCCGCTGTTTTCATGCCCTATAGGCTCAATTCAAAAACCTATCAGGAGACGACCGACATCGATCGTTCCACGTGATCAGTTAAGCCCGGGGCTTACTGAAGGACGAATAGTGATAGACATCGGAGATGATAGATTTTGGCTTGTTCCAAAGGAGCTTAATGACAGATGTCTGCTTTTTACCCTAAGACACGGACTTTCAAAAGTGGACAGCAGCACATACAGAGTGGGAAGAAGGCTTGCTAATACGCTTGATGAAGATAAAGGTATACCCAAGGCCCAAGCAGTTGGAAAAGCTCTTGCTAAAATGCTTGGAATAGTAGGACAGCAGCTTGATTTTTTGGAGGTTCCCAATTTCCTGGACCCAAAAAAATTTAAGCACAAGATAAGCTCAAGCCCTAATACAAAGCAGCTCTACGATCATATTGTAAAATCAATTCTTGGGAAAGAGGCTGAAAAGGAGAAACCTCAGTTTGCCGAGGCTTTGGAGTCACAGGACTTTGGCTGGGTAACAGGTGTTGAAAAAAAATACGAGCTTAGCGAAGCTGCGCGGATATTTGGCTGTGATGAAAAAACTGCAAAGGAACTTATAAAAAATCCTCTCTACTGCTACCCAGGAGGACAGAGCTTCTTCGATCTTTATGTAGAAGTTACCGGAGGTTTTAGAAAACTTGCTTTAAGCAATAAAGGCAAGGTACTTTGCCTGTATACGCATAGTTCTACATTGAGAGCTCTTATAATATTCTTAGACCCTCGCCCATTTGCAGAAGCCTTTGAGGAGTTTGGAGAATATAAAGAAAAGCAAGACAACGTAGTACTGCTAGCGCTCGAGCAGGGCTACCTTACAGGATATTCTACAGCCGTGGGACTATCCGCAAAAGAGCAGCAAGCCCGAGAGACATTGAAGTCTCTGGAAGAGCAAAGAAAAAGCAGAATCAATTTAAAACCAGGCAAAATAAAGAAAATCGTTGCCCTTGTTTCAGGTGGTGACTTTTCAGGAGCAGGAGCAGCCTTAAAAGAATTAAGAGTAGTAGGAAAACGATTTGGCATAGAAGTTTATTTTGTAAGGCACGGTTTTTTGGGACTTGCCAATAATTGGATAGAAACTGTTTCCGAAGAAGATACAAGGGGCATGGTGAGTATGCCCAGCAGCCCAATTGGAAGCAGCCGTTTTGAAGATTTTAAAGACGAGCAGGTTCAGGACGTTGCCTATAAAAATNNTGTTTGAAAGGCTGGGCGTGCAGGTAGTAGGCATACCGGGATCGATCGACGACAACATAGAAGGAACCACATCGCTTGGGTTTCACTCCGCAGTAGCGCTTGCAAACCAGTCACTTGAATCCCTTAAGGCTACAAGCTCGGCAATGGGAAGTATATTTTTTGTAGAGATAATGGGTGCAGGCTCAGGCCACCTGGCTCTTGCATGCGCATTTCAGGCGCGAGCTGAAGGAGTACTTATAAACGAGCATCCTGATCCCGATGCTTATATAGACCTTGTTATCCTGGGCACACTCAAACGTACACTGGGTGTTCCCAACAAAAGCCACCTTTTTATAGTTGCAGAAAAAACTCCCCACCGTCATCATGAGCTGGGAGGAATACACGGACTTTCAGAATATGTATCGGAGCAGATATCTAATTGGGACAATGTTGATAGCAAAAGAGGATTATACAGGCTTCCTGTAGCAACCAAGGCTACAATACTTGGACATACGCTACGCGGCGCGCCACCGTCTCCCGTAGACAAGGGTTTGGGACAGTTCCTTGCCTATGAAACAGTTAAGCGTCTTGTTGAGGACCCAATGTCAATAGTGGGCTGCTGCCTTGGAACACATGGTCTTGGGCACGTAGAACCTATACCGCTTCATGCAGTTAAGCCAAAACAGTTTGACTGGCAGCTCTTTACGAGAATGCATGGCATAGAATATATATCCGGTGATAATTAATTCTTAATTAATGAAGATGTTTAACAAATCCCAGCCAATCATCAGGATCGGCTGGAATACAAATTAATTTTAATTAACCTGGCTGTTTTACCTTTCTTATATATGGATTAACAGTATTCCATCCTTCGGGGAACATTTCCTTTGCATCATCATCCGACACAGCAGGCACGATTATAACATCATCTCCGTCTTTCCAGTTTGCTGGAGTAGCAACCTTGTGCTTAGCAGTTAGCTGCATGGAATCCAGCACACGAAGTATTTCGTCAAAATTCCTTCCTGTAGTCATGGGATAGGTAAGCATGAGCTTTATCTTTTTGTCCGGGCCTATGATAAATACAGACCGCACTGTTGCATTATTAGCAGGCGTCCTGCCTTCAGTAGTTCCGGTTTCTTCAGCCGGAAGCATGTTGTAGAGCTTTGCTACTGAAAGATCGGTATCCCCTATCATTGGAAATGTCACAGGATTACCCTCGGCAGCTTCAATATCTTTTGACCATTCTTTATGAGAATCTACAGGGTCCATACTAAGCCCTATTACCTTACAATTACGTTTTGCAAATTCAGGTACAAGCCCTGCCATTGTGCCAAGCTCTGTTGTACAAACAGGCGTAAAGTCCTTCGGATGTGAGAACAATATAGCCCAGCTCTCACCAATCCATTCATGGAAGTTTATAGACCCTTCAGTTGTTTCAGCACTAAAATCAGGAGCTTCATCGTTTATTCTTAGTAACATTCTGTATACCTCCTTACTATAATTTCTTAGCCAATATTATTTTATGATGATAACTTTTCAATTTGTATTCAGACAACCATATGTAGAATACATTGAGTGTATGAAATGACAATGAAATTAGAGTTTAAAGCTTATGTAGTTCACTTATTATTTACTCTTTAACTCAAACATTATGACTTTGATTTCTAAATCTCCGGAATTTTCAAACTGGTGATTTTGTGCAGCATCCTGATAGCTTGCCATACCCGCTGTTAAACTTAACTCCTTTACTTCACCGTGTTCATTGTATAATTTGCCGGATTTACCTGACAGCACATAGTATACATTTGCCGGGTGTCCATGCATTTTATCCCTTTGCCCGGGCCTGGTTGTAAGCTCTAGGATTCTGACTGTTTCATTTTCCGATAACAGCCTATATACATCGGGCGATACCACTAAAGGATCCGGGCCCTTTGTTTCTAACACAGGCGGCTGGTTGTCTTTTAGCTCAACCATTACTATTTTAGCATCAGTCTCTCCGATGTTTTCCATAGAATGCATTGCAACGGCATCCTGAAAATTGGCTGTACCAGCTTGCACTTCAATATCCTTTGTGCTGCCGTCTGTATTATGAAGTCTTATTTTAGAACTTGAAACCGCATACCAGGCGCTTTGTGGATGGGAATGCATTTCATCGCGCTCACCGGGCTTTGCAGTGATCTCAAGCATACGAATATAATCATTATCAAGGATAATCTTGTAGGTTTGCGGTGAAACCTCGGCGGGATCGGCACTCCTCTCTTCTCCATACACGCTGTTAGAAAAAGAAAGTAGCCCGATCAATAATATTAACAAACTTTTTTTATACATAATTCTCTCCTATCAAAATACATCATTTCTGCTCCTTCAATTCAGAAACGATTACTGTTTTTATGCAATTCTATTACCTTGTAAGATTAAAATCAACTGATAAGGTTTCAATCAGTTTGGAAACGANNTGTACTCTAAAGCGCCTGCCATTAAAATATATTGTCTACATGTAATTAGCCATGCTTTGGAAGGAACTTATAACTAATCAAACATTAACGCACTTTCTTTTTTACTTTATTGAACCCTTTTTTTATAGGATTAAACACATTCTTTTTAACCGGATTATAGACTTTTTTATAGCTGTCTTTTACTCCGCCGCTTTCCTGCTCTTTTTCTTTTTCCTGTCTAAGCTTATCTACTTCCTTCTGCCTAAGTTCTTCTTTTCTTTTTCTGGCTTCCCTTGCTTTTTCTTCATACCTCTTTTGTTCTTCTCTTAACTTTTCTTCAAGCTTTTTATTTTTTTCTTCCAGTTTTGCGTTCCTTTCTTCAATTTCCCTTGCTTTTTGTTCATTATACAAATCCTGGTCAAACTGTATAAATCTTTCATCTTCCTCTATTGCATCACTCTCTTGAGCCGAACCGCTTCCGGTCTGTTCAATATTTGTTTTTGTAACTGCTTGCTGCACTGGTTCAGCTTGTTGTAATCGAGAGTGGTCGATCTGAGGCTTGCCAGCTTCACTCTCAATAGTTGAATTAGCCTTTACAGGCGGAGGATTAGTTTCTTCCGGCTTTCTGTTAAATGCAAAAGCGATTATCGATAGTAATAAGAAAATACCAGCTACACTGCCGTATATTGCCCTTTTATTCATAAAGCCGCTATTTTTAATTCTGCCCTGATTATTTTTTATGATCCGGGGCATGGGAAAAGAAATGCTCGCTCCGCTCTGCACCTTTTTCAGATCTTGAGAGAATGCGCTTGCCGTTATATATCTGTCTTTGGGCGCCTTCTGGATTGCCTTAAGCACTACCTTGCCAAAATTTTTAGATACGTTTTCGTTAATTTCCCAAGGTGGAGCCGGCTTTCCTTCGAGATGGCCTGTCATGATAGTATATTCGGTACCATCATATAGAGCCTTTCCCGTAACCATATGAAAGAGCGTTGCTCCAAAAGAATAGACATCTGTAGCAGCGCTTGTTTTTTCACCCAGTATCTGCTCCGGAGAGATATAGTAAAGCGATCCCACCATACCTGTTTTTGTCTGCTGCGTTTTTTCATCCACTATCTTTGCTATTCCAAAATCAGTAACCTTCACAAGACGCGTATTCGTAATCATTATATTGCTTGGCTTTATATCCCTGTGTACCACTCCGTTTGAATGCATAAATTCCAGGGCTTCTAAAACCGGGATGGATATATTGATAGCTTCATCTTCTGAGATGGTCCCCTCTTTTTTAAGCTTTTGATCGAGGGTCTGTCCGTCTACATATTCCATAACTATAAAAACATCGTCACCTTCTTCTACAAAATTAAATATATTTACTACATTGGGATGAGTAAACTTTGCCTGTATCTTGGCCTCTTTAATAAACCTTTGTCTGTTTGATGGATTACCTGATAGCTCTGTAGAAAGCACCTTAATTGCAACCTGCTGCTCCAGGGTTGTATGAACGGCTTTATATACTACACCCATCCCGCCTTTTCCAAGCTCTGAAACTATATTGTAAGGCCCTATCGTTTTTCCGATCATTTGCTAAGCCCTTAAAATTACTGGTTGAATACTATTTCTTCCCCGCCGATTTCTATCACGTCCCCGTGGCGAAGTATCTTCTCTTTAATCTTCTTACCGTTTACCTTAACCGGCGAGAATAAAGAGCCAAAGGATATCAATTTATATGACGCGGCTCCCACCTTTATGATCTTTGCATGGACATCTTTAATAAACCTGCCTTTTATTCTAAGATCAGATTGAGAACCTTTACCAATGAAAAAGTTGTTTTCTGTGATTTTGACTTCTTTATTATTTGGAAAAATCAATAAGGGAAAGGTGATATTCTCTCCTGTTTGATACTTTTCCAACATCTCTTTGCGGGCTTTTGTATCCGCTCTGAAGGTTTCAACATCTGTGGATTTGCCCTCCTCAGCGCTTTGAAACGAAAGGTCCAGCGCGGGGTCGAGAGAATTGGCGCTCTTAACCTTAATCATATACTTACCGACAATGATCTCATCACCTACATCCAGGGTGACCTCGTCCATTTTTACATTGTTTATATAAGTGCCGTTTGAGCTTCCAAGGTCTTTTATGCTTACCAGTCCATTACTAACGCTTATCTCTGCATGCTGCCTGGAAATTGTAGGATTATTTAATACTATGTCGTTTGTATCATCCCTTCCAATGGTAATCCTGTCCTTATCTATTCTCCAGCTCTCAACGACATTCGTACCGAATGACACTACCAGTAATAATTCGCCCATATCCCTTAATATAATAAATAATATTTTTTATTAATTAAACAAAATATTGAAGCTAATGTATAAATAATATTCTAACACGGCGTTTGTTTTTCAGAAATAAAAATAATATATTAACTCAGGCTGAAATTATTTTAAATTGAAAGCAGTAAAATAGATTTATAAACATAGAGAAAAAACAATATTAAATTTTCCTAATGATTAACTTCTTCGTTCAGCTGCATATTTTTTTATTCATTCAAGAGCACCTGCAATATGCTTTAATTAAATACCTCCTTTCAATTCTTAGCATCATGTTTATTTTCATAGTTAATAATTCCTTAACTAAATTCAGAGAAAATATATCTATTTTTGATAATGGGAGCTTAATATAGATGACAAGCAATTATGAAAAAACATACAGGATGTCCATAGATGAGCCCGAGAAGTTTTGGGCAAGTGAGGCTGAAAACATACACTGGTACAAAAAATGGGATGAAGTCCTAGACAGATCAAACAAGCCGTTTTACAGATGGTTTAGGGGAGGACAAGTAAATACCTGCTACAATGCCCTTGATATTCACGTAGAAAATGGACGCGGTGATCAGCTTGCGCTTATATATGACAGTCCTGTAACCGGAATCATAAAGAAATTTACTTATAAACAGCTCCTCGATGAAGTTTCTCTCTTAGCGGGGGCACTCAAAGGGCTTGGTCTGAAAAAAGGTGATACAGCTGTTATCTATATGCCCATGATCCCCGAGGCTGTTATTTCTATGCTTGCATGTGCCCGTATAGGCGCCGTTCATTCCGTAGTTTTTGGAGGATTTGCGCCCCCTGAGCTTGCCACACGCATAGACGATGCTGAGCCAAAATTAATAATCTCTGCCTCGTGCGGCATAGAAATAAACAAAATAATAGAATATAAGCCGCTTGTTGATAAAGCTATCGAACTGTCTAAATCAAAACCAGACAAAGTGGTTATGTACCAGCGCCCACAGTCCGGTGCTCAAATGATAGAAGGTCGTGATGTTGACTGGACAGAAATAACAACAAATGCAGACCCCGTGGAATGCACCCCCGTACAGGCTACCGATCCGCTATATATTCTTTACACATCCGGCACAACTGGAGTTCCCAAGGGAGTAGTAAGAGACAACGGCGGACACATAGTGGCGCTTAAATGGAGCATGAAAAACGTGTTTGGCGCAGAACCCGGGGAGGTCTACTGGGCCGCATCCGATGTGGGCTGGGTAGTGGGTCATTCATATATAGTTTACGGGCCGCTCTTTCATGGATGTACAACGGTTATGTATGAAGGCAAACCCGTACGCACGCCGGACCCGGGGGCATTCTGGAGAGTCATATCGGAGCACGGTGTATCTGTGATGTTCACTGCACCCACGGCATTCAGGGCAATAAAAAGAGACGACCCTGAAGGCAGTTTTATTAAGAAATATAATCTGGACAATTTCAGAGCACTGTTTCTTGCAGGTGAAAGATGCGATCCCGACACACTATTATGGGCTCAGCGGATGCTTAGAGTAAAAGTAGTGGATAACTGGTGGCTTACAGAAACCGGCTGGCCTATTGGAGCAAACTGTTTAGGGTTGGGAGAGCTTCCGGTTAAGCCCGGCTCATGCAGCAAGCCCGTTCCAGGATATGACATGCACGTACTTGGAGACGATGGGCATGAAATGGAAAAAGGGGTTATAGGAAACATAACAATCAAGCTTCCTCTGCCTCCGGGCTGTATGCCGACGCTCTGGAATAATGATGAAGGATTTATAAAAACATATCTGGAAGAATTCCCCGGATATTTTGAAACGGGTGATGCGGGCTATATAGATGAAGACGGATACCTGTGGATAATGAGCCGTACGGATGACATTATTAATGTAGCGGGACACAGACTGTCAACCGGAGAAATGGAAGAAGTCCTGTCTTCTCATAAAGACGTCGCGGAATGTGCGGTAATAGGTGTTGCTGATGAGCTGAAGGGAGAACTCCCCGTAGGACTTATTGTTCTAAAATCGGGGGTGGAGAGGTCAGAAGGTGATATTATAAAAGAACTAATTCAGTTAATACGAGACAAAATAGGACCAGTAGCATCTTTTAAAATTGCAGCAGTCGTGGAAAGGCTACCAAAAACCCGCTCTGGTAAAATACTTCGGGGAACAATGAAAAAAATTGCTGATGGAGCCGAGTACCGAATGCCTGCAACTATTGATGACCCCGCGATATTAGATGATATCACTAAAGCTATGAAAACTCTCGGGTATCCACATAAATAATGAACATAAGCTTATATGGAAATAAGGCCAGGGGATTATTCCCGTTGAGATTTCCTTTTAGTGGACTTACTCGGTGCAGGCTTAATCTCAAATCTGTGTTTTTCAACAAGTCTCAATAAATCAAACGAGCTTAACATTCCGACTACTTTCTTTTCATTTGTAACAACAACGTGATGCACATGGTGATTTCTCATAAGCCTTGCGGCATGATGAATATCGTTATACATGGGTATGGTGTATACCTTCTCTGTCATCACGGTTGAAACCGGCGAGTTGTCCTTAAGGCTGTCGGTTAGATCGAGTGTTGATACTATACCTTTCAATGTGTCATCGTCATCAACAATAGGGATCGCATGTACCTTGTTTTTTTTCATAATATTTCTTACATGTTCAACGGAATGATGGGGCCCGCAGTTTATTACATTCTTGATCATTAAATCGGCTACTTTGACGTTCATTGATTTTTCCCCCTCAAATTTATTATTTGGCTAATCTATCTATATGCAATACTAGAACTAGTGATAAACTCCGATATTTATTATATAGCTTTATGTGATGTTGATTTTTGGCTATATCTACCAATTGTATTCACTCTATATTATGACTTCATGTAATGGACGTCTCAGAGATCGTGGTAATTCAGGACCCCTACCGAAACGAACAATTAAATCCGGTCTTTTTTTATCCCCTATACCTAAATACGAAGCAAATTGTGGTCTAATCGAATATACTTCGACAGGCTGATTAAGCATTGCATTTCTTATCCCGAGTGCCGTGGCCTGAAGGGCAAAACGCTCATAGCAACGACCCGCTTCCACCCAGTGCTCCCTATCGTTTATATCCGATACAAACACTGCAATACCTGCGGAGCTGCGCACCTGCTTTGCATACTTGTCATTTTCGGTATCGGCACTTAATAAGTATTTAAATATGCGGTTTCCTAACCAAGATGGCATTGTAGGATTGCCGGATGATTTTGTGAACAATCCATCACGCCTTTTTACTACCTGATCTTCACTAAAGCGTATCCAATCCCCTAACTCCTTAACAAAAGCAGGGTCGCTCAACTGTATGGTATTCCCTTCGACAACATATTCGAGAATATCATTCATCTTTGCAGTATCCGAAAATAACAACACCTCTACCCCATTTCTGCTTCCGGCTTTTTTGAGCTGGTTTAATTCTTCAGTTGTCAGTGGTTTGCCGTCAAACTCACCACGAGTGCACTGTCTTTTGGGAATTGCATCAAATAGCGGAGAAGAAATTGGTTTGTGTTTATCGAGTTTTATTACAACAGCTTGATCACCTGATTGTTGATATATCACTTCGCAGTTATAACCAAGAGCTTTTGCAGCCTGCACAAGGTTTTCAGCGGCACACCCCAAGGTGGAAAAGATATGATGGTCATCCGGATCTACAACCGAACACCTCCTAGAAAAATCAGGATAAATTTTTATCTCGTTATCTTGAATCTTGAATTTCCAGCACTGTGTATTGTGGCTCGATGGTGAAAGCGTGGCATATCTTATTAGTTCTCTTTTAATTGATTCATTTTTAGTAAGTGTCTTGTCCGTGTGGCGCCAGGTGGTCTTTACAAGCTCATCGTAACTCTCTGCAGAACTGCCATAATAACAAGACTGTTGTGAAAATGAACCGAGTGCTAACAAACCTGACATTTTGATAAATTCCCGTCTTGTATACTTAATCACTTTCTTAATTAGGACTACTTTGAATCAGTAATCACAGCCTTTTTCTCCTCATACTCCTGCTTGTCGATTTCTCCCTTGGCATAGCGCTTGTTCAGTATTTCAAGTGCTGATTCAGACGATTCACCCATATATCTTTTCATTTCATCACTGAATTCTGATTCGTCCTTCATCATGTCACTCCAACTCCAGCACATGCCCCCTTTTCTAAAAAAGAATATACAAAGCACTAACATCATGATGAAAAACATCAGTGGAAAAATCCACCAAAAAGCCGGCCAGTGCATTCCGTTCCACCCAGTCCAAGGATACGGATGTTGATGTGGTGGAACCTGTTCTGCTGCGAATACTGAGCAGACAAATACAGGATTGATAAAAGCCAAACTGAGAGATGTGAGAGCAAGCCTTATGGTGCTCATATATTTCTCCTTATTATTTGCGGCAATTAATATTTTCCTATTCAGACAAATTTTTTTTAATGTTTCTGCTTTGCAAACAGTATGGAAGCCATCTCCATTACAAACTTATTCCTGTCTTCTTCTGATAGTTTAGGCAATATCATTTCAAGGCAGTGAGGCATCATCTTCATAATCATCTGCGGCATCTGAGGCATTTCACCTTCTTCGCAGCAGCCAGTCTTTATTTCTTCTGCCGCCTTCTCCTTGTGCTCCTCTGTCATATCCCCGCAACACTTTGACATCATCTGTTCCATCATTTTTTTCATTTCTCCCTTATCCATGTTCCCCATCATCTTTTCCATTTTTTCCATCATTTCCATCTTGCTTACCCCCAAAAATTGATTTTAATAATATTAATTGCATAAATGGTGCCATTATAAGCTGAAAAATAACTAATGATTGCAGAGAGTTATATAACTTAAGAATTTGAGAAGATGCAGTATGTCTTATAATATTACATTGTTAAAAATATTACAATTTCATCGAACTGTAGAGTTTGAAGTGTATTCAATAGCACTCCACCATTTTCAAAAAACTTATATAGTTGTATTGAGCTGTACGACTCAGTATCGAATATGGTTGCAAACACTCTCTTAAGACACTTTTGTTTAGGGTGAGCCGTAAATCGCTCACCCTTAAATTAAATGCCTCGATTAATCTTGAGATCAGAATAACCCGTCTCCGCAATCGACAAAGAAAAATGAAAATGGTGCACATCTATTTACTACACCAGTGCATTCGAAATCATTTAAATCACCATCAAAGAATCCGCCATCAAAGATATCATCCAAGCCATCGAAACATTCACTGCATAATAGATCATCCTGGCAGTCTGCATCTGATTGGCAAACATCACAGGCGCCTTCAGGAACGCATGAGTCAGGCAGTATTGTGTCTTCTGTTAATGTTGCGCAATCAAATTCGTCCAGGTCTGCGATACAATCATCGGGATCGGATAAATTTTCTACAGTTTCACAATCAGTGAAAAATGTGAAAAACGATACACAATTCTCAAATTCAGATTGTTCATTACATTCCCCGAAACGATCACACAGGGCATCTATAAAATCTTCGCAGTCACCCACGGCAGCATCGCATGCCGGATCTGATAGGCAATTTAGATCGGCGCAATCAATTAGATCATCCCCGTCATTATCTATACCGTCCGTACAATTGGTTTCTCCTGCTACCCCTCCATCATCTATGCATACAGGTCTGAATGCACAATTTAGATCAGCGCAATCTGTAAGGNNATCTATATTGATATCCCCGCTATTGCATGAAATAAAAAAGATGGAAAAGAACAGGAAAATCAAAAAGGTAAAGTTTTTATGTTTACTTCTCATTATACACCCCCTACAAAGATATTAATCTTCTACCACAGCCTCATCTTCTACTTAATATAGGTGCATATTTCATGCCAGAAGAGATAGAAAAATATACTAATATTTACATATAGTTGGGGGGTCAACAGTCTTAACTAGATGTATTCTGTCTTAAAACTTACATGGCTGGAAGATATGAAACAATCGAACCGTAAGCTTGAATCATATTCAAGATAACCCCGGCCAATACCAGTGATTGGCCGGGGCTTAGCTTCTAATCAAAAATGATATAGCAATGACCCTAGAAGACGGTACTCAAATTCTTCATCTTCTGTGAGCGGAAATCCTGCAGAAAATCCAAGCTGAATGTTCTTATTTGTAAACGGCTTAATTTTTACTCCGGGGTCAATATTTAATACAGACTCCCCGTCTTCTTCTCCGTTAAGAGCAACTTCACCGTCAAATTCCAAAAGGGCTTCAATACTTGGAGTGAGGTGATAAAGAAGTGAAACGTTATACCCAAACTCATCACTCTCGTCCTCTCCATCATCCTGATTTACAGGAAAACCGAGTGAGAGAAATGATACAAGCTCAAAGTTATTATACTTATAACCCATAGATAAAAACGGCTCGATCTCTATTATATGATCACTGCCTATTCCTTTATCGTCGTCCCCTGTGGGAATTCCAAACTCTATACCTCCGCCAAGGAGCAAGCCATACTCCTCGAATATATAAGTAGCAAGCTTAAGCCCTATTTCTATATCATTAAAGTGATCCTCGGTTTCTCCATCATCCGGGTCTATAAATGTGTAAGGCACATCCACTTCAATACTTACATTTCTTGAAAATGCATACTCTGCCTCTATACGTAGTGTATGTTCTTTCAGTCCTCCGCCTTCCTCTTCTTCCTCATCTCCATGCTCTTCACCCTCGACATCCATGAAAAAATAATCGAGCCTGATTTTAGTATCAGGCGAAGGCGACTCAGAAATCAGTGGATGTGAAAAGTGCAGTCCCTTTTTGGTATGGCTATTCCCATCATCAGCAGATAAAAAACTGCTGTTTACAGACAGAAAGATCAAAAAAATAAAACACATCAGTACTCTTTTAGATATTAGGAAATTAAACATAATACTCCTCTCCTTTAATTAAGTAATTTGAAAACATGAAAATCGGATACAAATAATTCAGGAAAGGACAGATGGGGGAGATTTATTTCCGAAAACACCTAATGTATTATTGATTAATATTAATTTGTCTGTATTGCTACTAAATACAGCTTCGATACCCTGACAGGCAAAACCAGATTTAACTAAAGTAAATTTCAGGCTGCGTCTTATATTTTTACTGCTGCAAAAGCATATCGTTTCACAGCAGTCTTCATCTTCAGCCGGCACAAAAACATTCTGAACCAGTTTTTTGAGAACGGAATGATTTACCTGCTCATGACAGCCTTCCACAAGCGCTGCTTGAGAATATTTAGTAACTACTGGAATATAGGATTTACTAAAACCTGATACAGTCAGCAGAAGCAATGTAGAAATAAGTGTTATAGAAAAACACTTATATAGACGGTTTCTAAAATTACCCAGCAATTAATAAGCCCCTTTATATAAAACAATATATATAATAATAGGACGCATAGAATAAGAAAATGATTCTAAGATACAGAATCAATCATCAATTTTCTTTTCCATCTCTTTTACAAGGCTAGTGGCAACAAGATAATTTCTGTACCATTTCTGATCCGCAGGGATTACTTGCCACTTGGCTTTTTTGTTGGTCTTTTTGATTATCTCGTCATAGTGATCAATATACTCTCCCCATCTATTATTAACCTCAAAATCCTTCGGGTTATATTTCCACCGTTTTTCGGGATCGCTTTTTCTCTCCATAAGCCTCTCAAGCTCTTCTTCCTTGGAAACATGCAAAAAGAACTTAAATATGATGGTGTTATTTTCTTCAATCAGAAGCTCTTCAAATGTGTTTATAAATTTACACCTGCCGGCAAACTGCTTGTCTGAAATAGAGTCATTAATCTTTGGCACTATGAGGTCTTCATAATGTGAGCGGTTGAATATATGGATCATCCCCTTTGGAGGCACATGCTCGTGAATTCGCCAGAGAAAGTCATGAGCAAATTCTTCGGCAGTAGGCACCTTCCAGGCCTTTACGAAACAGCCCATGGGGTTTACCCCTGTAAATACGCTTCTTATTGTGCTGTCCTTTCCTGCTGCATCAAGACCCTGCAGGACTATTAATACGGAGTGCTTCTTATTCTTATATAAGCTGTACTGCATGCTCTGCAATTTTTTATACAACAGCTCAGTTTTAAATTCCAAATCATCGCGATCGGCTTTTTTGGGAGCTCTGGTATTAATATCTTTTAAGTGCGGCATTTCGTTATTCTATACATAATTATTTTTATTTGCCAGAGAAAACTTTCGGGGTTAACTATTACTACATATGAAATGCCTAATCGTTTCTGATCTTCATTACAGATTAAATCATTATGACTGGGTTTTAAAAGAATCGGCTAATTTCGATCTTGTTGTTATTGCGGGTGATTTGCTTGATGTAGGTTCAATTGCAAGCCCTAAAGCCCAGATAACCGTTGTTACGAAATATCTGAGTAAGCTCAGTAAAAATACAAAAATAATCGTCTGCTCTGGAAATCACGACCTAGATGCCAGAAACCCAAGCGGAGAAAAATATGCCAGATGGGTATTTAAGATAAACGATTTGGGAATACCATCAGACGGTAACGATATATCCCTAAATGGCAGCATCTTCACTATACTCCCATGGTGGGACGGCCCAGAACTCCTCAGTAAGATTGAGGAACATCTGGCTAAAGATTCAGATACAATTAAAGATAACTGGATATGGATTTATCACACTCCCTCAGATAAATCCCAAACAAGCTGGGATGGGAAAAAATTTAACGGTGACGAAAATCTTAATAAGTGGATCAAAATATATAATCCCTATATGGTCATATCGGGTCACTGCCATCTGTCACCGTTTAAAAATGACGGTTCCTGGATTGACAGGGTTAATTCTACCTGGGTTTTTAATCCGGGCATGCAGATTGGGCCTTTTCCCACTCACATAATTTTAGATACTAAACTGAATAGAGCTGCATGGTTCTCTCTTGAAGGAGGAGAGGAAGTTGATTTATCTGGTGAGTTAACAAGACCAGTGCCCGAACTTACTCAAATGCCAGAGTGGATTTAGCCTTAGCTTTTATCTCTATCCGAGCCAAGTTCTACATCTTCAGCGTCATTATAATATACCAATGATTCAAGCACCTCATCTACCATGCTGTGGTGATCATCGCTTCCCTTAAACTGATTCTTGATATCCATTAGATATGAAGTTACACCGTTTAATCTCTGAGCAAGTATTTTAGCAAGATAAAATGTAATCTCTGAATTAGATTTCAAAAAATCACTTCCATCTTCAATCACATAAACACTTGTATCTGTAAGCGCCTTGACATTTGCCATGTGAGGTATATTAAGTAAGACTGACATTTCTCCAAAAATAGAGCCTGGTTGGGATACTTTATTAATTTGGAAGTTATCCTTAACAACTTCCACTTGTCCCTCAATTAAAATAAAGACCATTTTTGATTTGATCCCCTCAGCTAAGAGGTAGTCCCCGGTGTTAAAATTTAACCGTGGTAGACCTTGGCAAAACTTTAGAATACCCGCCATGAATATATCTCCTTTTCTTCATAAGCACCCCATCTAAAAATCAAATCTTAGTACGAAACTACAAGTATATCATAATCAAATAACAATACTAAAGATGTGATATAATTTAAAAAGTTCGGTAATAGATTGCCCTTCTGACCAATCATGTTAAATAGCAGTAATTAAAAATATTTTATTGTTTAACTTTTATTATATAATCAGGGCTTATTAATATTCAATAAATCATAGTTTCCATGATAACTATAAAAGATCTAAGCCTCTCGTTTGGCTCCGACAAAATTTTAAACAGCCTTGACTGGCATATAAAAGACGGCGAAAAAATCGGGCTTGTCGGCCCCAATGGCGCAGGCAAGACCACACTATTAGAAATTATCACAGGCTTCATAACTCCCGACCAGGGCAGCATTTCACTCCCATCAAGTTCGGTAGTCGGATACCTGCCGCAGCAGTTCCATATTAATAACTCAGATACCACGCTTGTTGATGAAACCCTCACCGTTTTTAAGGACATAAAAGAGTTGGAACAAGAACATGAATCACTGTTAAATGAACTCTCAAGGTTCAAAGATGATGCTGATCAAGAATACAAAGCGCTTCTCAAAAAGCTCGACTATACCCAAAACGAGCTTAAGACCAGGGACTTTGAAACCATAAATAAACGAGCAGAAAAAATGCTTATGGGGCTTGGCTTTACAGTGAATGACTTAAAGAGTCCTCTTTCCACATTTTCCGGCGGGTGGAGAATGAGAGTGGAGCTTGCAAAACTGCTACTAAAAGAGCCTGATTTTCTGTTCCTCGATGAACCCACAAATCACCTTGATATAGAAAGCATTAGTTGGCTTGAAAGTTATCTAAAATCATTCGATGGAAGCGTGATTGTAGTTTCTCATGATAAATATTTTTTGGACCGTATGACTGAAATCACGGTAGAGCTTAGCGGAGGAAAAATCACAGAGTATCAGGGCAACTATAGCAAGTACCTGGAACTGAGAATGAGAAATATGGAAATCCAAAAGTCTGCGTACGAAAACCAGCAGAGACAGATAAAACAGTATGAAAGATTTATTGAAAGGTTCAGATATAAAAACACGAAAGCAAAGCAGGTGCAGAGCAGAATAAAGATGCTCGGCAAGCTGGAAAGGGTAGAAGAAGTCGAGAGCGATAAGTCTGTAAATTTTAGATTCAATAACACAAAAAGGTCAGGTAAGAACGTTCTGGAGATTTCAGCCTTTTCGAAATCATATGGCGACAACACGGTTTTTAAAGATTCAGAACCTCTTAATATTATACGTGGTGACAAGATTGCACTTGTAGGAAAAAACGGCATAGGGAAAAGCACGCTTATCAGAATAATAAAGGGCACTGAAGAGTTTGATGGACAAAGGAAACTTGGTTATGAGGTAGAGCTTACCTACTTTGCTCAAAATCAGGCTGAAACACTAAATCCAAACAACAGTGTATTTGAAGAGCTTGCAAACTCTGCAGATTCCAAGGTCAGCAATGAAACCGATATAAGGACTATTCTGGGTAATTTTCTTTTTTCAGGAGATGATGTATTCAAAAACATTAAAGTTCTTTCCGGGGGTGAAAAAAGCAGAGCGGCTCTTGCAAAGACGCTTTTAAGTCCAAATAACTTCTTGGTTTTGGACGAGCCTACAAACCACCTGGATATACAGTCGAGAAATGTTTTAATAGAAGCGCTGCAAAGTTACGACGGTACCTTCATTGTCGTTAGCCACGACCGTCACTTTATAGACAGTATATGCAACAAGGTGTGGTATATAGAAAACAATAGAGTATACGAATATCTGGGCAACTATTCAGATTTCCAATATCATCTTGAAAAAAAGACAAGAAATATACTATCTAATGAGCAGGAGCAAATATCACAGAATATGGAGCAACCTGCCGACAGTGGTTCAGAAGATAAAGACAAAAAGAGACTGGATGCAGAAAAAAGGAACAAAGCATTTAAAGAACTTAAAGAAAAAGGCATAATAAATTTCAATAGCTGGAATTTACTTACAAAGAATCAGCTTAGCAATGTAATAAATGATTTGGAAACCGACATAGAAAAAAAGGAAAATCAAAAAAAAGAACTGGAAAAGCTTTTGGAAAAAGAGGAGACCTTTAAAGATTTGGAATACTCAAACAAGATTACTAGCGAGCTCAGCAGTCTTGATTCACTAATTCTGATTCTTTATGATAAGTGGACAGAAATAACAAAAGCCCGGGAAATTTAAGTAAAAGGAGAGGTTAATGATAGAATATGAAACTTATAAAGTATTACATATAGCAGGAGTATTCTTTCTTTTATTTTCACTATCATCTTATCTTATAATAGTTAATTCCAATACAGAAAAATTTAGAAAACTTTCAGCCATCATGCATGGGATTTCGATGTTTATTGTTTTACTGGGCGGCTTCGGTCTTCTTGCAAGACTCGGCATAATTCATGGATCAGACTGGCCTGTATGGGTCTGGATAAAGCTTGTTATATGGATAGTAATGGGCGCTATGCTTATCTTTATAAAAAAGTTCCACTCTTTATCCAAAATTCTCTGGTTTACAGTGCCAATTCTGGCAATAATTGCCGCATATTTGGCTGTTTATCAACCAGTCTAGTACTATAGTCTTAATTTATGATTTATGATTGACAATACTTAAGCATTGTACTAGAATTAAACATAGAATATAAAGGACTTGAGCCGAAAAGGCAAACCGTTTGAAAGGGCAGGACGCAAAGCCGTGAGCCTACCGGTTATTAATATTATTAATAACCCAAGGTAGTCAGGTTGCCGAAGTGAATGATTTATTCTTTAACCTTCCTTCAGATACCCTTTAGGCTTTGGATGTTTTAGTTAGATTTAATAATTTGGGGTGATCATATGTCGTTTATAGAAAGAATAGCAAGAAAAAGCCTGGATACTTTGGATAATGTTAGAAGCAGCGCTAAATCGTTCAGAGGATCAAAAAGTACTGACCTGAAAAAAGAAAAGTGCGATCTTGAATTCGATGTATGTTGTAACGGTCATACCTTTAAATTTTTAAATACACAACCAGAATCAGATAATAAATACGCTAAAACGTCATTTGTTGTAGAGGGCTATATCTATAAAGCCGGTACTTTTGAGAGCTATGGCAGTGATAACGGAGTAAAAACCAATGGAGACCCCGAATTTGAAAATCTGTTAATCGGCAAATGGACCAGCAAAGGCTGGTATATAAACAAAGGCAGAAAGACGAAATCAGGGGCATATGTCGATAGTACTCATACATATGATCTCACAGAAGGAAACTCGCTTAAAAAGATATTAACAAGCAATGGCAAAGAGCTAATAGATATGAACACGCCTTTTAGCCGCATTCTTTCTGCCGGTCAGGGCGGGTTTTCTCGCATAAGGGGCGGCAATGTGATACAAACAACTGTGGGAAAAAATAATACGCTAAATTACAACTACACATTTAAATTCAACTTCAGGTAAATTCTGCTCGAAATATAACGGATTTCAAACTACGAGATAATTTTATTCATATCTTCTCTTAATCCGTTTTTAATGTATAATTTATAGTATTATTAGTACTATGGTTTTATATTAGTTCTGTAGTTAAGGGGGCCCATATGAATATCATCTCAAAGAATAAATATTCTTTAATAGGGAGTTTTGTATTAGTTCTATTAATTACATTAGCACTATTTTCCGGGCAGGTTAATTCTGCTCCGCCCGATGTTCCTCCTGGCCTGGCACAAGCAATAGAGGTTCAGGAAGCCAACACTCCATCCTTGATGGCTAACAGCAATGTGGTCGGAACAGCAGTTGGTCTGGATGAAGATGGCGAGCCTGTTGTTAAAGTGTATACAATTGAACATGATAGCAGGGGTATTCCAGGAAGCCTCGGTGGTTTTTCAGTAACCGTAATCAAATCCGGCAAGATTTATGCACTTGCTCCAGACTGCGATCAAGATGATGATGGTTTTGAAAGAGAGAGTCCAGCCAGATTCTGTGGTAATACCGCTATTGATTGCAATGACGACGATCCAGCTTCGTATCCAGGTGCGGTCGAAATATGCGATGGGCAGGATAACGACTGTGACGGCACAATAGACGAAGGTATTGATTGTGGAGCTGATCCAACACCAACACCAACACCAACACCAACACCAACACCAACACCAACACCAACACCAACACCAACACCAACACCAACACCAACACCAACACCAACACCAACACCAACTCCAACACCAACACCAACTCCAACTCCAACACCAACTCCTGAAATTACCCCCATAGATTCTCCTGACTGCAATCCTCCTGATCAATGGTGCGGCAGACCGGTAAGAATAGGAGTTTCAGTGGGTCACACCAATATAACAGCAGGAACTTTAGGCTGCAGGGTCAAAGACGACCAGGGAAATGTTCATATTTTGAGTAATAATCACGTTATCGCCGACAGCAATAATGCCAACATAGGCGACCCGATTCTTCAGCCGGGAACCTATGACGGAGGAAGCTTCCCTGCAGACGTTATAGGCACACTCGAAAGATATAAAGAGATTCATTTTTGTAAGGGCCGCCTTCTTTCCAATTGCCCCGATAATAATATGGATGCCGCAATCGCTGCTACATCTACAAGCGATGTGAGCAATAATACACCGTCAAACGGCTATGGTACGCCAAACTCGACTACCGTTGCTCCTGAACAGGCACTTAAAGATAAGAACGTTATGAAATATGGCCGTACAACCGAGCAGACTTACGGAGATGTTGATGGTATAAACGCTACTGTTGCCGTAGACTACGGACAGGGCAGGATTGCTAATTTTGTAGGACAAATCGTAATATCTCCCGGCTCGTTTAGTGCTCCTGGAGATTCCGGTTCACTAATAGTTAACACTAATGGGAATCCAGTTGGACTTTTATTTGCCGGAAGCAGCACCCGTACGATTGCAAATCCAATTGGCCCAATACTAACCGAGTTTGGAGTTTCAGTAGACGGACAGTAATATTTGTTTATATAAAGTTTTTAATCAAGGGATTAAAATGGCAAAAAAGCTGTTTTTATCCCTTTTTTCTTATAAACCACCAAGATATTTAGTAAAAGTCTTTTCAGTCATTTTTCTAACGGTTTTATTAAATACAAACATATCGGTGTTAGAAGAAAACTCTCAAAGTAAAGTGAATAATAAACCAATAATAACGGTTCTTGAAGAAAACACTGATTTTCTTATGTCAACAAAAGGAGTCGTGGGAATAGCGCAGGGTTTATGCGAGGGTAAGGACTGTATCAAAGTATATGTCGTAAAGAAAACAGCCGAAATCCTCGAAGAAGTGCCTAAATCACTGGATGGTTATAAAATAGAAATCGTTGAAACAGATGTTATAAAAGCAAGGTAATAGTTATTTAATACGGCTCTTAATTGTAGCCCTTATTAGTAACGTATACGCCGTCTTTAAATCCTGAAAAAAACGTATCTACCGCAGGATGATCAATAGGCTTTCCCGACTCATCGTTTTCTATATTCCTTTCTGCCACATAGGTTTTGTGAGCAGATCCATGTGGAAGTATGTGATACCAGGGTTTCTCTTTGGGAGGTCTTGACTGAGCTACAGCTTCGTACCACTCCTCTGATCCCTCAAACTGGGAATCCACATCAATAATAACCCCCCTGTAATCAAATAGTTTGTGCTGAACTACCTGACCTATATAAAATTTTCCCTCTGTTGTTTTATTTATTTCATCCATTACAGTTTTAACCTACTCTGCCCATAGCCATATTTTCCAGTTTGGCTATTCTTTCATCCATTGGAGGGTGCGTGCTAAACAAAGAGGCAAGCCCCTTTCCGGTAAGCGGATTTACTATAAACATATGAGCCGTGCTGTCGGCAACCTGCTCGCTTACATGAAGCTTTGACCTTCCTGAAGCCTGGCCAAGCTTCCTGAGAGCTTCAGCAAGATATAGAGGATTTCCGCATATCTCGGCCCCGCCTTTATCCGCCAGGAATTCCCTTGTTCTTGAAAGCGCCATCCTTATTATAGTTGCTGCTAAAGGGGCCAGAATCATCATCGCAATCAGCGCTATTGGATTGCCCCCTCTATTATCATCCCTGCCTCCGCCAAAAAACATTGCCATATAGGATAGGTACGTTATTGCAGTAGATATAGTAGCAGCTATTGAACCGATTAATATATCCCTGTGTTTAATATGAGCAAGCTCGTGCGCTATCACACCTTTTAGCTCGTCCATACTTAATATTCTCATTATCCCTGAGGTAACGGCGACTGCAGAGTGATTATGATTTCTTCCCGTTGCAAAAGCGTTTGGAGTATCTTCCGGGATAATATAGAGCTTTGGCATTGGAAGCCCTGCATTTTGGGCAAGCTCCAGGGTAGCGTTATAAAGCTCCGGAGCCTGCTCCGGGGTAACTTCCTTTGCTTTATACATAGAAAGTACAATCTTATCACTCCACCAGTAGCTTGCAAAATTCATTACTAGAGCAATCATTACTGCAATGGTAGCGCCGCTTTTACCTCCAATAGCGCCGCCCATCCAGATTATTAATGCTGATAATGAAGCCAACAGAATTAATGTTTTTAGCGTATTCATAAAACCTCCGAAATATTATATAAATAAAATTACTGAATATTAATATATAATGTATATCTTAAAATTACCGTTTCAAGGTCAAATATTTAGTTTATGCCTCAAATACTGATTAAAATACAAAATAAGAGTGATACTGTGATTTTCCACAGCCTTCTGGGAACATATTCCCACCTCGCGTGGGTTAGAACAGAAGTGCCGGATGAAGATATAATAAGCGTAACGCCAACAGATGATATGCTTGGAGATACTCTGCAGGTATTAGAAAACCTTAAAGATGAAATAAACTTTGAGTTATTAGAGATTAAGGAATACGAAAAAAAACAGGACGGTAATGACTGACAAATCTGAAATAGCAAAATCTGCAAGATCAGTAAGCTTTTTTACTTTTATCAGCAGAATACTTGGGCTTGTCCGTGATATTGTGATCACCTACCTTTTTGGCGCAGGCCAGATCACTGACGCTTTTTGGGTCGCATTCAGAATCCCAAACCTTCTCAGAAGACTATTTGCTGAAGGCACCCTAACGGTTTCATTCATACCCGTTTTTACCCAAAGGCTTGAGCATGGAGGAAAGGAAAGAGCAAAGGCCATATCAGACACTATTTTTATGATTCTGGTACTTCTGCTAATACTTATTTCACTTATAGGAATCATATTCTCTCCCTATATAGTCAAACTTTTTGCCTCCGGTTTTTCCGAAGAAGTATTCGAGCTTGCAGTAAAACTAAACAGGATAATGTTTCCCTATATCCTCTTTATCTCACTTACGGCGCTGTCAATGGGAATCCTAAACTCTTTAAAACACTTCTTTGCACCGGCATTTTCTCCGGTGCTCTTTAATATATGCATAATACTGTTTGCCCTGATTCTTCATGACCGTTTTGATGTCCCCATAACCTCACTTGCAATCGGAGTAATAGCAGGAGGAGTACTGCAGTTTTTATTCCAAATACCATTTTTAAAAAACAGAAACTTCTTGTTCAGCCCCAAACTCCTGCTCAGCAACCCGGATGTGAGAAGAATCTTTACTCTAATCATTCCCCAGGTGTTTGGACTTGCAGTTTATAACTTAAACATAATAGTAAACACGCAGTACGCTTCTTACCTGCCGGAAGGAACCGTGTCGTATCTATTCCTTTCAGAAAGATTGATAGAGTTCCCTCTGGGAATTATTGCCGTATCACTTGCAACTGTTCTTTTGCCCAATTTTTCTTCTTATATCGCAAAGGGCGACCTTAATAAATTTAGAGAAACTTATGTAAGCTCTGTAAAAATACTGTTTTATATCCTGCTGCCTGCGTGCATAGGGCTTATTGCACTCAGCAAACCAATCTGCAATATACTGTATCAAAGGGGGGAGTTTGGCTATGAGCAGATGGTTTTTACTTCTCAGTGCCTGCTTGGCTACGCAATCGGCATGTGGGCTGTGGGCCTTATAAGAATCACGGTTCCGGCTTTCTTCGCTCAAAAAGACACTAAAACTCCAGTGCTGGTGGCATTTATGGCATTTATCCTAAATGCGCTCTTGGGGTATATACTAAGTTTCAAACTGGAGCTAAATCACCTGGGCCTTGCGCTTGCAAGCTCTGCTTCATCTCTGCTCAATATATCTCTTCTTATATATTTAATAAATAAAAAAATCGCAAAGATTGAAATAACGGGTCTGCTCACATATATGTTTAAAATAGTGGCAATAGGATCTATAATGGGCATATCAGTGTATAAAATTTCACATTTTACAGACTGGTCGCAAAGCGGCTTTGAATTTACAAAAGTAATGGCTCTTGGGGTATGCGTTGTTGCAGGGCTTATTGTTTATAGTATATTATCGAAAAT
>JABAHS010032853.1_pt1:10000-27500 | contig 29075 bp, 25 predicted proteins | sample 7062111 | NCBI WGS metagenome assembly JABAHS01 (sample SAMN14534600, study PRJNA622989) | marine sediment metagenome | biome: marine biome [ENVO:00000428]; feature: marine pelagic biome [ENVO:01000023]; material: deep marine sediment [ENVO:00002113]; isolation source: pool of 4 deep... | reverse complement strand
GACTTTCACAAAGAGTATGTGTTACTTCAAGTGATAGTAAACCTATTAAATTAATGTTACCTTATTAAAAATAAAAAATGGTACGAGTTAAACGAGGAAATGTTGCCCGTAAACGTCGGAAAAAAATTTTACAACTTGCTAAAGGTTATAGAGGTGCTCACTCTCGTCTTTTTAGAGTAGCAAACCAACAAGTAATGAAAGCTTTACGTTATTCGTATGTAGGGAGAAAACAAAAAAAACGTGTTTTCCGAAAATTATGGATTAGTAGAATAAATGCTTCTGCAAGACAAAAAGGGATTACTTATAGTCAATTGATAAGTTCTTTTAAACAATCAAAAATTAATTTAAATAGAAAAATGTTAGCTCAAATGGCTGTTTTAGATTGTTCTAGTTTTTATAAATTAATTGATTATACAAAATCTTTAAATTAAATCTTTTATAAGTTTAGACTTATAAAAGATTTATTAAATTATCTGTAATAAAATCTTAAATAAATTCACGTTAAATGAATATTGATGATGATTTAGAAAAACTCTTAAATAATCTACCATTTTTTATTTATCAACATTTACATAGTTATTCAAATAGAGAAAAATTAATTGAAATTGTTTTGGATTTAGGACGACGACCTGAAGCTAGATTTACAACAGGACCGGAATATTTGTCACAAAAAGTTATTTCATGGCAAGATATAGATTATATAACTAAACGTATAAGTAAGTTTAGTGGGGAAAATCGTGCGGGAATTGAACGAACTCTTCACCGAATAAGTTGTATTAGAAATCGACAATTTCTAATTAATGGATTAACGTGTCGAGTTGGACGTGCAATATTTGGTACAATTTCAATTATTAGAGATTTACTTGANNNNTTGCCGGGGAGAGTGATGTACCTCACAGTGGTATAGGTAGAGCCCGTCGTATGCAAGTTCCAAAAACTGAACTTCAATATAAAATAATGTTTGAAGCTATTGAAAATCATATGCCTCAAGTAATTGTTATTGATGAAATTGGAACAGAACTTGAAGCTTTAGCTGCAAGAACTATTGCCGAAAAAGGTGTTCAATTAGTAGGTACAACTCATGGAAATTGTTTAGAAAATTTAATTAAAAATCCATCTTTATCGGATTTGATAGGTGGAATTCAGTATGTAACCATAAGTGATGAAGAAGCTAAACGACGGGGTACACAAAAAAGTATTTTAGAACGAAAATCATATCCTGCATTTCAACTTGCAATTGAAGTTAATAATGTAGATTCTTGGACAATTCATGAGAATGTTGAGAATTCAGTTGATTTAATATTACGTGGAAATTTTAATATTTCACAAATTCGAAATATAAAAAAAAACGAAAAATTAATTATTAATTATAAAAAGTTACAAAAAGATTTTTTGGTAAAAAACCCTAGGTTCTTAAATAAAGAAATGATTTCAATTCATAGAAATTGGTTTGAGATGGATAAACCAAAAAGTCTTGGTTCATTAACTTTAAAAAATACAACTCTGATTATTTATCCATATTCTTTATCAAAGAATTTAATTCGAGAAATTTTAACAAAATTTGGTGATAGAATTATTATTACAACTCAAATTAAACAAGCAAATCTTATAATAGGTTTGAAAAAACATCTTAGACAAAATTTCCGACTAAAAAATTTAGCAAATAAACGAAATATACCAATTTATACAATAAATCAGAGAAGCATTTATCAAATTATGAGATTATTACAATTTTTTATTTCTTAATTATAAATATCATATTATTGTTTAATTAAAGTAGTCTTTATATATATATATATTTAAAAATCAATTAATTGTAGATTAATTTTTTAATCTTATAGATCTTTTAAGTTCAAATAAAATTGCACTGTATATTGTTAAAATTTATTTTTATTATTTTGTTTCCAAATTTTAAATTCTAAATATTTTTACAAGTATATACTTAAGGTTTAGAATAAATAATTCAATATAAAAAACTTTATCTTTACAGATTGAGCAAATTTGTTTTAAAAATAGATATAGTAAAATACTAATATACTTTTTAATCTTATGCTGCTATTTTACAATCCTGACATATTTAGATGTTTTAAGTAAATTATATTAATTACTATACCCGATAAATATTATACTACATTCTACTTAAAATAACAATATTAATATTGTTATTTTAAGTAGAATGTAGTATAATATTTACTAAGCCCGGATAGCTCAGTTGGTAGAGCACTGGACTGAAAATCCTGGTGTCCCCAGTTCGAATCTGGGTCTGGGCATTTTTTAAGAAATCATAAAAGTATTAAAAAATTTAGTAGGATCATTTTGGAATGATAGTTCTACTATACCTAGTGGCCCGTTACGATGTTTTGCAATTATTAATTCAGCAGGAGTAATTTTTTCATTTTTTTCAACTATGGGGTTATAATAATTTTCTCGATATAACATTAATACTAAATCTGCATCTTGTTCGATAGAACCACTTTCACGTAAATCAGATAAAACAGGTCGTTTATTAATTCGATTTTCAACATTTCTACTTAACTGAGATAATGCGATAACTGGTATTTGGAATTCTTTAGCAATGTTTTTAAGTGTTCTAGTAATTTGAGAGAGTTCTTGAACCCGATTTTCAGATTTTAATTTTGAGTTTAAAAGTAATTGTAAATAGTCAATAACAATTAATCCAATTTTACTTTGTTCAAATAAGATCTTTTTTATTTTAGAACGGATATCTTGAGCTGTTAGATTTGCCTGATCATCAATAAAAAACGGTAAGCGAGAATAATTTCGAATACTTTCTTTTAATTCATGCCAATCTTCTTTATATAAATTTCCAATTTTTAAACGGGTTTGGCTTATTCCTGTTTCATTTGATAGTAAACGATATATTAATTGTTCTTTTGACATTTCAAGACTAAAAAATAATATTGGCACTTTATATTTTTTAAGTATATTTTCCGTTATATTTAAAACAAAAGCTGTTTTTCCCATAGATGGTCGGCCAGCAAGAATAATTAAATCAGATTTTTGAAAACCTTGTGTTAAAGAATCTAAATCGTAAAACCCAGACCCTAATCCTGGTAATTCAGGTCTTAAAGCCTTTTCTTTTAATTCTAAAAAAACACTTGAAAATAATTCCGCAGTAGTTAATTTTTTTTCTTCTGTTAATTCATTTGTTAATTTAAATGACTTTTTTTCGAAATCATTTAAAATTTTTTCTAACGGAATATTTGTAATATAAGCTGAATTAATTGCTTCATAACCTAAATTAATTAGTGAGCGCCGTAAAAATTTATCTTGAATTAATTGAATATATTCTTCTAAATAGACTAAATTAGGAATTTGATTAATAAGTTCTAATAAAACTTTTGTGCCCCCAATTTTATCTAAACAACCAGTTTCTTTTAAAAATTCATTTACTGAAAATACATTTATAGGAAGTTTTTTACGATACATTTCGACAATAGCTTTATAAATTTCTTGATGATTTATAAAGTAAAAAGTTTCAACTCGAACAGTTTTTATTGTAATTTCAATTGCTTCATAATTAATTAACAAACAACTTAAGATAATTTTTTCTGCTACAAAGTTATGTGGTAAAGGGGTATCTGATATTGAAAACTGTACTTTACTATTAAACTTTTTCATATTAATTAAAATTTAGATTTTTCTATAAGATAAAATATGAAACCTTGTCTTTTAAAGATATATTTATTAGAATATTAATGTGCGTCCTTAGTTCAGTTGGTAGAACGCTAGTCTCCAAAATTAGATGTCGAGGGTTCAAGTCCTTCAGGACGCGTTTCTCTTAAAAAAAGAGGTGTGTATTAGAAAATAGAATTTTAATTGTTCAAAATTTCCGTAACTAATTGATTTTGTAAAGATTTAAACGTGGATTAAGAATAAGGACTTTTAAGAAAAATTTTAAATCTTTTTTTGATTAATTAAAGTTAAAATTATATATCTCTATTTTATCAAGAAATAAAAATAAAATTATATGCCAAAAAAAATAACTGCGTTAATTAAATTAGCATTACCTGCTGGAAAAGCTACACCTGCTCCTCCGGTAGGACCAGCTTTAGGTCAACATGGTGTAAATATTGCAGCCTTTTGTAAAGAATATAATGCGAAAACAACTGAAAAAGTTGGACTTATTATTCCAGTAGAAATTTCGGTTTATGAAGATCGAAGTTATACTTTTATTCTTAAAACACCACCTGCATCTGTTTTATTAGCTAATGCTGCAAAAGTTAAAAAAGGTTCATCAACTCCAAATCGAGTAAATGTTGGATCAGTAACAAAAGCACAATTAGAAGAAATCGCTAATATTAAATTACCAGATTTGAATACTACTAAAATAAGTAGTGCAATGAGAATTGTTGAAGGAACTGCCCGGAATATGGGTATTACAATTATAGATTAATATTTAAGTTTGTAAGTTTTTAAGAAAGAAATTATATGCGAAAATTATCCAGACGTCAAAACGAAAACCTTAAAAAAATTAAAAATGTTGTTCATTCTAGTTTAGAAGAAGCAATTAATTTACTTCAAGAAACTGCTACGGCTAAATTCATTGAATCTGTTGAATTACATGCTAATCTGAATATTGATCCAAAATATGCAGATCAACAATTACGGACAACTGTAACCTTACCTCATGGAGTAGGGAAATCGACACGCATTGCCGTTTTAACAAATGAAGCAAATTTTAACGAAGCAAAGGAAGGTGGAGCTGATATTGTTGGTAGTCAAGAATTAATTGATGATATTAGTCAAGGTACTATTAATTTCGACTTATTAGTTGCAACACCTGATATGATGCCAAAATTGGCAAAACTTGGTCGAGTTTTAGGTCCAAAAGGATTAATGCCCTCACCAAAGTCAGGAACTGTTACTACAAGTTTAACAGAAACATTATCTGATTTTAAAAAAGGAAAATTTGAATATAAAGCAGATAAAACAGGTGTTGTTCATGTAAGTTTTGGAAAAGCAAATTTTTCAAAAAATCAATTGATTGAAAACTTAACATCGTTATATCAATCCATAGAACAAAATCGCCCTACTGGTGTAAAAGGTAAATATTTTAAAAGTTTATTTATTTGTACAAGTATGGGGCCATCTATTCAATTAGATTTAAATGCATTTAATTAGTAGCTTAAAATCTAATTGAATAATTAACATTAACTATATACACATTTTAAATAAAAATTTTTATGTCAGACAAAATTAATCAAATTGTTGAAGAATTAAAAACATTAACTTTATTAGAAGCATCAGAATTAGTAACAGCAATTGAAGAAACTTTTGGTGTTGATGCATCTGCAAGCGTTGGTGGAGGTGTTATGATGGCTGCAGCACCAGCTGCTGCTGAAGATGTAGAAGAAAAAACAGAATTTAATGTTATGTTAGATGAAGTTCCAGCTGATAAAAAAATTGCAGTATTAAAGGTTGTTCGAACTCTAACAGGATTAGGTTTAAAAGAAGCAAAAGAACTTGTAGAATCAGCACCTAAAATGGTTCAAGAATCATTAAGTAAAGATGCAGCAGAAGACGCAAAAAAACAAATTGAAGAGGCTGGTGGAAAAGTTTCATTAACATAAAATTAAATTTTTAAGAAAGAAAATTTATATAAATAGCAATTTTCTTTCTTAAAAATTTAATTTTTGTAAAAAAATTATTTTATCTATAAATTAATAAATATTTTAAATAGATCTATTTTGATTAATTGTATCTGTTAATGAGCTTAAAATTAATTTAATTGATCGTACAGCATCATCATTTCCTGGAATTGGAATATCTACTAAATCAGGATCACAATTAGTATCTAAAATAGAAATAATAGGAATACCTAATTTACGACATTCTCTAATAGCCGTCATTTCACGTTTTTGATCAATAATAATTGCCACATCGGGCAATTTTGTCATATTTTTAACACCATTTAAATGTTTTCGTAATTTTTCCAATTCTTTTAAACGCACAGATGCTTCTTTTTTCGGCAATAAATTAAAAATTCCATCAACTTCTTGTTGTTCTAACTCTTTTAATCGTTCAATTCGACTTTTTAATGTTATCCAATTTGTTAACATTCCGCCTAACCATCTATGATTTACATAATAAGAATTACAACTATTTGCCTGTTGAGCAATTACTGCACTTGCTTGGCGTTTTGTTCCAATAAATAAAAATGTTTTTTCTTCTGATGCTGCTTTTGCAACATAAGAATTTGCTCGTTTCAATAGTTGAGCTGTTTGAACTAAATCTAAAATATGAATATTATTTCGTTCTGTATAAATATAAGGAAACATTTTTGGATTCCATCTATAAGCTTTATGTCCAAAATGAACACCAGCTTCTAATAATTGGGCTAAGTTAACATCAGCCATAAAATTTTATAACTCCTTAATTAAATAACTGTACTTTATTCTAGTATAGAATAACATCAATAGATTGAAAAGAAATAAGTCTAGATTTTTATTTTAATTTTTTCTAAATTAGTTTTAGTTTTATTTTGTGAAATTATATTAAAACAGTTTGTGTAACTTTGGTATCCTGTTCCAGATGGAATTAAATGTCCAATAATTATATTTTCTTTTAAACCACGTAACCAATCTACTCGACCTTCAATAGCAGCTTTTGTTAAAACACGGGTCGTTTCTTGAAAACTTGCTGCTGAAATAAAACTTGGATTATTTAATGCAGCTTTTGTGATTCCTAATAATAACGGAACATAATAAGCGGGACGTTTATTATGAGCTTCAATAATTTGATTAATATATTTAATATGATATAAGTCAACTACTTCACGAGGTAATAATGGCGTATGACCTTCATGTGTTATTAAAACTTTTGTAGTCATTTGTTTGATAATTACTTCTAAATGTTTATTTGCAATTGAAACACCTTGTGATTGATAAACTGATTGAACTGCATTTAATATTAATAATTGAATTTTTTTAAACGTTCGATAACTTGCTTCATAATTATTTACTAAACGATATGAAGTAGTAAATTTTTGTTTACTCGAAAAGAACTGTTTTTTTATTCCATAATAATTAAAATAAATTTTTAATAAATTGTGAGGGTTAATCTTATCATTTTCTTTTATTGTTGTTCCTAGTTTTTGAAATTCAAAACTAGAATCAATACTAGTTTTTTGAATTAATAAACTTTTCTTTTGATTAGTTGCTAAATGTTTATTTGTAGGTTTCTTTTTTCGTGCCTCTAATAATTCTTCTATTCTCGGTAAACCTTGAACAATATCTCCAGTAATTTCTTTTTCAAAATTTAATAAACCAATTACTTCACCTTTTTCAATAAATTCACCATTTTTACAATAAACACTATTTACTTCTTGTTCAAAATAATCTTCTGTTATTGAATGAATTCCAATTGATTTATTAAAAGGGTATTTTAAAAATTTTAAACCTGTTAAATTAATATTAAGAGGCGAGTTTTCTTTAATTTTATTAGGAATTAACGCAGAACTTTTTAAGAGTAATGGTAAACATTGTTTAATTTTTAATTGTGTATTTTTAATATGAGGAACATTTATTTCTTGTTTTTCTTTTGTTAATGAGAAATTATTTAAAAATAATGGAATTGGAGAACTATAAAATTTTCCATTTTTTTTAATAAACATTTTTGAAAATTTAATTTTCAATCCATATGATTTTTTATTTGGATCTAATTTTTCTACTATTGATCTTTTAGTAATATCGTAATAATTTAAAAAAGTATTAGTTTTATAATTAGAAATATGGTTATTTAAGGTTAATAATTTATATTGTAAATCAACTTTTTCTTTAGAATCATCAGTTTTACAATTTGGGAAAAAATACGGTCGTCCTTTTTGGATAGTTAAAAATTTACCATTATCAATTAAAATTTTCCCAGTTTGATTTACTTTGATATTATCAATGATTAATTCATTTACCGTTTTATTTTTTCCTTGTTCCTTTTTAACTGTTATACAATCATCATTAGATATTAAAAAAACTTGTTTCTTATTTGAACATTTTGATTTAAATTTTACTATTTCTAAAGAATTCGGCGTAAGTGATTCAAGATATGCTATAGTTGTATAAGAATCTATAAACTGATTTGGTTCAATAAGTAAACAAGATTGTAAATTTGTATACTTTAAATGTGCTGGAATATACTGATTTAAGACTAATTTTTCTAAAATTTTTAAATTTAAACGTTTTAGTTTAAAAGAATTACTTAAATCAATTGTAATATTATTTCGTAATGAGTTTTTTGAATTTACATTTATAATTTGAGAAATTAAATTTAAACTATTAGAGGTTTTAATTTTTTGATTTGTCTTGTATAGATAATTAGTTTTATTACTTATTTTAAAAATTATCTCTGATTCACTATTATTCGTAAAAATTCTTTTAAAATTTTTTTCTTTAGGAATTTCATAAATAGTGAAAGGTCGAATTAGTAATTGATTACTAACTTTTGTGGTAATATGTTCACATAGTGAAGGTTGTGTTATTTCAATATTATCAAAAATAATTTCACCTGGATAATACACATTTTTATCTAATTGTTCAAATTGTTTACCTTGATAAACAAATCCTTCTTTAATTGCAATTTCTTCAATAATATTATTTTTTTGAGAAACACTTATGATTCCAGCAGTTTTTGAGATGATATTTGGAATAATTTCAAAATTCTTAGATATAAAATTACCATTTTCTACTAATAAAATATTCTTATCACAATTTAACTTATAAGTTTCTTCAGAAAGCCAAATTAAAGAATTGTGAACAATTTTTTTTTTTAATTTTAACTTTAAAAAGATATTTTCCATTTCTTGATAGTTTAAAAAATTTTGATAAAAAATAAAACCATTTTTATCAATTTTAGTTTTTAAACTTTTTAAATACGTTTCGTAATGATTTTTACTTATTTTTTCATAATTTTCTTTACTTATTTCATATGGTATATTGTAGGAAATCAGTTTATCTATTGTATGTTGTTTTTGTTTAATTCGTTGATCATAATACATTATTCCGCCAGTTAAAGTCTTAAAATTATTATTAAATGAAAGTGCAAAAGGTTTATAGTTATTACACCGTTTCCAATTTTTAGAATTTGAATCTTTTAATGTGACTAAATATTTTAAATTATCACAATTAATTAAATAATTTTTATTATTTCTAGGTTTAATAATTTTTTGAGCATAAGTATTATTTAAAAAATAGGTATCATTTGTAATTTGTATTTTTTGTTCTAATACGTTTTTTTTATTATCAAAAACTTTAATATACCCAGAATATTGATTTATTAATTTTGTTCTAAAAATATAACTATTTTTATTAATTTTATGATCTGTATAAAAATTTAAAAAAGAGTTACTAGGAGCTTGATAAACTTGTCCTGATAAAATCCATAATAGTCTATTTTGTGTAATTAAATTTGTTCTAGTTTTTAATCTAGGAATAAAAATTTCACCAGCTGTATCACTTAGTATGGGTTTTCTTTCTGTTAAGGTTTGTTTTTCTGTACTTATTAATTCGCCAATTATTGCTGATTTTTTCACATATTGATTACTTTTTACGAATAACATCGTATTTCGTAATAATTCTATTTGGATGATTTTTTCCTTCTGTTGTTGAGGAATTAATATTAATGATCCTGAATTTTTAGTAACTAAAACATCATCACCTCGATTTGTACGTAATATAATTGTTTTTAAAATTTTAGAAAATTTAACAACGCCATTTGTTGGACTAATAATTTGTTGTCGAGCTTCGGAAGTAAAAATTCCTCCTGTATGAAACGTTCGCATTGTTAATTGGGTTCCGGGCTCACCGATCGATTGCCCAGCAAGAATACCAACAGCTTCTCCTAAATCAACTAGATTTTGATTTGATAAATCCCATCCATAACACATTTGGCAAATAGAATGGTATAAACTACAAGTTAATGGTGAACGAATATGGAATTTTGAAACTTGTTTTTGTTTCAATGTATTTAATAATTTTAATGTTATGTATGTATTAGTGGGAGCAATTAATTTTTGAGTTTTTGGATCATAGACTGATTTTGATAAAACTCTACCAATAATCTGCTCATTATCTACTTTATTTTCGTTGTCAATTATAAATGAAGCCGATGTTAAACAATCTTTTTCTCTAATAATAATATCCTGTGCAATATCAATTAAACGGCGAGTTAAATAACCTGAGTTTGCTGTTTTTAATGCTGTATCAACAATCCCTTTACGAGCTCCATAACCAGACATCAAATAATCTGTAATTGTTAATCCTTCACGGAAATTCTTTTTAATAGGTACGCGCATAATTTCACCACTAGGATCGGCCATAAGTCCTCTCATACCTACAAGTTGACGAACTTGTGATAAATTTCCTCTAGCTCCTGAAAATGCCATTATATAAACTGAATTTAAAGGATCATAGGTTTTAAAAAATGCTACTACGTTATCTTTTAATGACTCACTAGCTATACTCCAAGTATCAATAATTTTTTGAAAACGTTCTACATCCGTGATTTTTCCTTTTAAACAAATTTTTTCTGCGTTTAAAATATCTTCATTTGCTTTTTCTAACATTTGATTTTTTGTGACTGGCACTTTTAAATCTTCAATGCTAATTGATATACCAGCTTGTGTTGCATATTTAAATCCAAGATATTTTAATTCATCTGCTAATAAAGAAGCTTGCATAGAATCATACTTTGAAAAACTCCATGCTAATAATGCTTTTAATTGTTTTTTATTAATAAGTGTATTTTGATAAATATAATCTTTCATAATTCTTCTAGTTAATTGTTTTTAAAAAATTCAAATAGTTTAAATCTTTATAATTTAAGATTTAAGGTTGTTTGAATTGTATAATTTAAAAGAACACGTCCAGTTGTAGTTTGTAAGTATTGGACAATAGTTTTATTATTTTTATCTTTACGAATTTGAATATTTTCGTAATATTCAATATAACTTCCATCTTTTAATTCAATTTTTTTTATAAAATTTGAAGGTTTAGAAATTTTATGTTTATATCGAACCCAGATTGAGGTATGAATTTCAATTTGATCTTGCGTATAGGCTAATATAACATCATTTAAATCAGCAAAGTAATGATTTGACCCTAGTAATCCATCAATATTATTTACAGTTAAATAATAACAACCTAAGACCATATCTTGGCTTGGCATAATAATTGGTTCACCATTTGCAGGTGATAAAAAATTATAAGGTGCTAACATTAACATATAACATTCTGCTTGAGCTTCTAAAGAAAGTGGAACATGAACAGCCATTTGATCTCCATCAAAATCTGCATTAAACGCTGAACAAACTAAAGGATGAAGTTTAATAGCACGACCTTGAATAATAATAGGTTCAAAAGCTTGTATTCCTAGTCTATGTAATGTTGGTGCTCGATTTAAAAAAATAGGATGATTTGATAATACTTTTTCAAGAACGGGATCTATAATTGGTTCATTTTGTTGAAGCAAATTTTTTGCAACTTTCATATTGCTTGCTAATCCCTGATTAATTAATTCACGAATTATAAATGGTTGAAATAATTCAATTGCCATTTCGTACGGTAAACCACATTGGTTTAATTTTAAACTTGGGCCTACAACAATAACAGATCGTCCAGAATAATCTACTCGTTTTCCAAGTAAATTTTGACGAAAACGACCATGTTTTCCTTTTATAATATCAGATAGTGATTTTAATGGACGATTATTTGCACTTAAAGCAATTTTTCCTCGTTTTCCATTATCAATTAATGTATCTACTGCCTCTTGTAACATTCGTTTTTCATTTCGAATAATTAATTGGGGAGCATCAATTTCCAATAGTCTAAGAAGACGATTATTGCGTGTAATTATTCTTCGATACAATTCATTTAGGTCCGAAGTTGCAAAACGTCCTCCCTCCAATTGAATCATTGGTCTTAATGCAGGTGGAATAACGGGTAGTATGGTTATAATCATCCATGCCGGATTTGCACCTGTAGTTAATAAATTTTCTAAAATACGAATTCGTTTAATTGATTGATCTCGTAATTTATAAATACGTTGGTATTCCCATTTTTTAGACCAATGTGAAAAATTATAAAATGGTTGTTCTTTATGAAGTACTTTACTACAGAGTGTAATAAAATTACGTGTTTTAATTATTTCTTGATCAAGATTTAATTTTTCTAATTCACGTTTAATTAAAACAGCACCAATTAAATAATTTGGTGTTGATCTTAATAAATATTTTGGTGTATTTCGACGCCGATTATTCGACTTTGAATGTGGTTTTAATGGATATCCTGTAAATCCTAATTCTCGGCAGCGGCGATATTGTTGTAAATCCCAATGAAGTCCATAAAATGAAATTTCATCTTCAGCAATAAAATAAGCAAGAGACGCTAATCTTATTCGTTTTATTCGTTCATCATAAAAATTTACAATATTAGATTTTTTTGCTTTTGATTTCTCTTTGAGAAATTTTTTACAATTTACAAGTACTTTTGGACTTGTAAGGTAATTACCAATATCTGGAGAGAGATATTCCGGTATATCTTTATTATCTTTTTCTTTATTATCTCTTGTATCAGCAAATTCTGTCCAGCCAGTATCTAATCTTTTTTCGCATTGTTCAACTTCAAGGAGTAAAGCTATATAATTTGGTCGACTATTAGTATACCAAACATGTGTAACTGGATAAATTAAATTAATATGACCCATTCTGTGTCGTCGAACTCGTGATTCAGTTAATTCGACTCCACAACGCTCACAAATTAAACCTTCATACCGAACTCGCTTATATTTTCCACATGCACATTCTAAACTTTTACTTGGACCAAAAATTCTTTCACAAAATAAACCATCCATTTCAGGTTTAAATGTTCTATAATTAATAGTTTCAGATTTTTGAACTTCTCCTACAAATTGTCCATTCGGTAATTTTCTATGAGACCATTGTAATATCCTCATAGGAGAAGCTAATTTTATTTTTATATAATCAAATTCTTTTTCAGAGCGTATCATATTAAATTTTTAAAACGAAATATTATTTATATTTGATGTATGAGAAAATGTCTTTAGTAATGGATTATATTTTTCAATTAAGTTTAATTCAATTTCATACGATCGGTCTGAACTAAACTCATCAATTCGATAAGTACTTAGATCTAATCCAATCGAACGTAATTCTTGGACTAAAACTTTGAATGATTCTGGTACACCCGAAGTTGGTATTGGTTGGCCTTTAATAATAGAGTTTAAAGTTTCATTTCTTCCTTGCATATCATCAGATTTAATTGTTAATAGTTCTTTTAATGTAAAAGATGCACCAAATCCTTCCAATGCCCAAACTTCCATTTCACCAAACCTTTGGCCCCCGTGTTGAGCTTTTCCACCTAATGGTTGTTGAGTTACTAGGGAATAAGGACCGGTTGCTCTTGAATGCATTTTATCATCAACTAAATGAATTAATTTTAACATATATGCATTACCAACGGTAATTGGATTATCAAATTCTTTACCCGTTCTTCCATCAAGAAGTACCATTTTTCCTGGAGAATAAGGATTGAAAAGCCATGCTTCATCATTTTCAATTGAAGCTTGTCGCAATTTTTTATTAATTAAAATTCGTGAAACTTCTGAGCCATACATTTCATCAAATGGTAAAATTTTAAAACGACGATTCAATTTATGACCTGCTAATCCTAATAAACATTCATAAAGTTGTCCTACATTCATTCGAGATGGAACTCCTAAAGGATTTAAAATAATATCAATAGGTGTGCCATCTGGAAGAAACGGCATATCTTGACGAGGTAAAATACGAGAAATTATTCCTTTATTTCCATGACGACCTGCAATTTTATCTCCTACTTGAATTTTTCTTATTTGTGCAATAAAAATTTGAATTTTTTCAAATTTATATGCTAGTTTTGTTCGTCGATTAAATGTCAAAGTTTCAATAACTCTTCCGTATTCGCCTTCAGGCATTCTAAAAGATGTATCACGAACTCCTTTTGCTTTTGCTCCAAAAATTGCCCTAAGTAATTTTGATTCTGGTAGTTGTTCAGAATCATCTTTAGGGATAATTTTTCCTACTAAAATATCTCCTGGTTTTACAAATGTTCCAATTGTAATGATTCCATCTTCATTTAAATTTTGAACATCAGAAATACTTAAATTTGGAATATTATTAGTTGTTTGCTCGGACATTTCTGCTGTTCGATCAATTTCAATTTCATATCTTTCAATGTGAATTGATGTAAAAATATCTTCGTAAACTAAACGCTCATTGATTAAAATTGCATCTTCAAAATTATAACCTTGCCATGGCATATATGCTACTAAAACATTTTGTCCTAAAGAAAGTTCACTACTTATTATCCCTGGTCCATCAGTTAACATTTGACCAGATTTAATTTTTTCACCTTCCCATACAATTGGTCTATGATTAATACAAGTTTCTTGATTTGAGCGTTGATATTTTTGTAAGTCATATTTATGATGTCGTCCAGAATTTTCACGAATAATGATTTTATTGGCTGTTACTGATTCTACAATTCCATCTCGTTGAGCATTAATTACCATACCAGAATCTAATGCAATTTGATTTTCTAGACCTGTTCCAACAATAGGTTTTTGTGGTAATAATAATGGAACTGATTGACGTTGCATATTCGAACCCATTAACGCTCGGTTTGCGTCATCATGCTCAAAAAATGGGATTAAAGATGCAGCGACAGAAACAACTTGAATTGGAGAAACAGCAATAAAATCAACTTCAGAGGGAGTAACAGTTAAAAAGTCTTGCTTATAACGTACAGGAATTAAATTCTTTGTTAAATAATTTTCTTCATTTGTCGAAATGTCAGCAGGGGCGATTTTATAAAAATCTTCAATATCCGCTGTTAAATAAATAGGATCTCCTGTTTTAATAACTTTTCCATTAATAACTCTCCAAAACGGTGTTTCTAAAAACCCAGATTCATTAACTCTTGCACATGTTGTTAAAGAAGCAATTAGTCCGACATTTTGTCCTTCAGGTGTCTCGATTGGACAAATTCGTCCATAATGACTTGGATGGATATCTCGGACAGCAAAACTAATACGATCTCTATCAAACCCTCCCGGTCCCAAACCACTAATTCGTCGTCTATGTGTCAATGAAGATAATGGATTTGTTTGATCCATATATTGAGATAATTGACTCGCTCCAAAAAACTCTCTGATAGTTGCTCCGACTATATTAAAACTCGATAATTGACTTGAATATGTTTTATTTGTTTGACTTCGTAGTTTTCTCAACAATCTTTGGAATCCAATGCGGAATAAATTTTGTAACAATTCCCCTACTGAACGAACTCGTCGGTTCTTTAAATGATCAATGTCATCACTAATTTGTTTAGAAGTAGATAAGGTTATTAATTTATCAATTATTGCAAAAATATCTTCATATGTGATTGTAGTAATTCGTTTTGATAGTTTTATATTTAATCTATTATTTAATTTTGAACGACCAATTTTTCCTAAACGATAATAAGATGGATCAAAAATTCTAGAAAATTCTGAGATATTTTTATAATAATTTTTGTTTAAATTAAAACGTAATAGTTTATTTGGTTGATAAATTGAATGAGTTAATACTGGTTTATTAAAATAAAAAAAGTCAGAATTTTGTAAATTTTGACAAATTTCTAAATCAGTGACGCCCATTTCTTTCAATAAATGGATAATTGGTTTTTGTGTTACTTTATCAAGTTGAATAATAATTTCATCTTCTTGGTTTTTTATAGGATATTTCGAAATATTAATTTTTGTATTCTTTTGAAAACCAAATCTAATCCATGATCCGTATTCAGGAATTAATGTTGCAGTATATAATTCCTTTTCTTCATATTTTTTCTTATAGATATCTTTTATTAAATGATCATCTTTATATTGAATAATTTTAGATTTTGTCTTTAAATATTTTGTTTTGTTTTTGAAAATTTTTGTTTGTGATTGACTTCTTTTTTTATCTTTTTCTTTTTTAGTAACGTTATATTTAAATTTAATAAGTTCTTTAAAACTATTAGTAAAATAAAGGTTAGATTGTATTTTATGATTATCAATAATTATATTAATTTTTGGTGTGATGTTTAATTTTAAGAAATTAAAATTATTAAGCTGAGTAAAATTATCTAAATCTCGAAGTAAAAAAACAAATAATTCTATATTAATATTTAACTTTAATAATGTTTCTGACTTTTCAAATACTTTATCATATAATTTTTTAATTTGTTTGAATTCATTCTGATTATTATTAGTACTACTTCTTTTTTTGAAAATTTTATATTTCGTAATTATTTTTATTAATAAATTAAAACAATTAACTATTAAGAAAATTCTATGCTGATTATTTGATAATATGAAATTTTCATTAGAAGCTAACCATTTTAAAAAAATTTTAATTCGTTTTATTTTTGTAGATAAATTTTGGACTTTAAATAAACTTTTATAAACTTTAAAACATTCAATAAATGAAGAGCCAAAGTTAATTTCATAATCTTTTAGTTGTTTAAACGAATAAATATTAATTGTTTCTCCTTGCCAATTCCAATCTTCTTCTTTTTTAATAAATTTTATTTTCTTATCACTAATTAATTTTCTTTTAATAGTTGGTTTCAAAAAATATAACCGGCTCTCCGTAGGTAAAATTTCACTTGGAGGAGTAAAACTTTTTAATTTTCCAATTTCACTAGATATTATTCTTTTAATTTTTTTACTTTTTTTCTGATGTTTATTTTTTTCAAAATATACACCTGGACTTCGAATAATTTGACTTACAATAACACGTTCACACCCATTAATAACAAAAGTCGCAGAACTTGTCATTAACGGTAAATTAATAATAGGAAATTTACTATGATATTTTATAATATTTGTTTTTTTATTTCGAACTTCTAAAGGAATAACGAGTTGAGCCGAATAATTTGCTGTATATTTTTTAGCTCGGACTATATTATAAATAGGTTTTACCAAACTATATTCTTGTCCAAATAAAACATATTCTGTATTTTGACTAAAATCATAAATTCTTGAAAAAGTATTTAACTCTTCATTTAGTCCTTGCGCAATAAACCAACAGAAACTTACTCGTTGCATTTCAATAAAATCAGGTAGAGCAGTTGTGTAATTCATCATATAGTAATTTAAACGTTTTATTAGTACTTTATTTTAAATTAAATAATTACTAGGTTTTATTATGAATAAAATAATTATGTAAAATAGATTAAAATTTTAATTTTGTTAGTTTCTTGTTATTCAATTTAAAAATCGAATTAATATTTAATTCTAATATATTCATATTAGGCTTATCAATATAAAGTTATTTTTTAGTCACAAAATAGAAATTTATCTTACGAAAGAAATTAAATTGAATTATAGTTTTTATAATGGTGGTACTTAGTTTTTTACTGATAATAGTTAAGAATTTTTATATTTAAGTTTCNNAATAAAAATTTTA
>JABAHS010032853.1_pt1:0-5000 | contig 29075 bp, 25 predicted proteins | sample 7062111 | NCBI WGS metagenome assembly JABAHS01 (sample SAMN14534600, study PRJNA622989) | marine sediment metagenome | biome: marine biome [ENVO:00000428]; feature: marine pelagic biome [ENVO:01000023]; material: deep marine sediment [ENVO:00002113]; isolation source: pool of 4 deep... | reverse complement strand
GTCCAATTGCTGGTAAAACACATCAACAACTTATATTCCCTGTTGTTGCACCTGATCCAGATAAAGATCCAGATGTTAAATATTTAACATATCCATTCTATGCTGGTGGTAACCGTGGTCGTGGTCAAGTTTATCCAACTGGTGAGAAAAGTAATATAAATGGTTTTGGTGCGACTCAAGCTGGTCAAATTACTGAAATTACATCTACTGAAAAAGGTGAATCTAAAATTACAATTGTTAACTCTGAGGGTGTAACAACTTCTCAAACTCTTTCAGCAGGTTTACAATTACTTGTAAAACAAGGTGATATAGTAAAAGAAGAGCAGCCATTAAACATTGATCCAAATGTCGGTGGTTTTGGTCAAGAAGAATCAGAAATTGTATTACAAAATTCATCACGAATTTTAGGATACTTAGCTTTCTGCTTCTGTTTATTATTAACTCAAATTCTTTTAGTTCTTAAGAAGAAACAATATGAAAAAGTTCAAGCTGCTGAACTTAATTTCTAATAGTTAATATATTACTCATACAGAAGAATAACTTTTCAAATTTTTAGCTTAAATAAACAACAAATAGTTTGTTTTATTTAAAATTTGAAATAAAAAATTATTAAAATAGTAAGAACTTTTTGTTAATTAATAATTTTCATTATTTACTTTTGTATTAATACTACTTCAGCAATTATAATTTTTATTATGTCATTGCTGAAGTAGTATTGAAGAAGACATGAAATATTTTAATTCTAAATTAATTTTAAACTTTTTGTTATGTATTTAATTATAAAAGGTATCTTGGGCTAAAAAATATCTATATTAATTGTTGTTATTATAAACTTTTTAAACAAAAAACTTCTAATTGAAAGCCTTAATATTCTAGAAAAAATTTTTCTATGTGAAACAAGTTCAAAAAAATTGTTACACCCATAAATACATTTTGAACTGGGTTTGATTATAATAACAAAAATAAAATTAAAAGAAAAAATAATTAATTTTATAAACTCAAATTTTTTTTTCCAAACTTAAAACAAACTAATCAACTTTGTGTGTAAGCAAACTATTAATTGTATAAGTGCTATTTTCTGTTTGAATGTAGCTAATAATTGTACTACTATTTTATGATAAATGTTAACTCTTTAAGAGTTAACATTTAATCTTCAATTTCAAATACTTCTTTAAATACTTTTGATACTTTATCACCAGAATCGATTGATTCTAATGGATCTTTTCGTAAACGATGACGTAAACATAAAGTGATAATACGTTCAATATCTTCTACTGTTACTTTTTCTCGACCATTATAGGCTGCATGTGCCTTTGCAGCACGATTTGTTACAATATCACCTCTTAGTCCATCTACATCTAACTGACTACAAACTTCTGAGATTTTAACACGTAAATCGTAATCAATTTGAACGTTTGGTAATAATTTTTGAGCATCAACAATTCGATTACGTAACTCTTGTTGTTGAGTTTCATAATTTTCCATCCATACCATTGGTGTTTGGTCAAACGATGTTCGTTCTTCTACCACTTTTACACGTAAAATTGGATCTTTAACTGTACGAATCTCTGCATGCATACCAAATCGATCTAATAATTGTGGACGTAATTCTCCTTCTTCCGGGTTACCTGAGCCAACTAATACAAATCGAGCAGGATGGCGAATTGAAATTCCTTCTCGTTCAACTGTATTCCAACCAGAAGCTGCTGAATCTAATAAAATATCTACTAAATGATCATCTAATAAATTAACTTCATCAACATAAAGTAATCCTCGATTAGCTTTTGCTAATAATCCTGGTTCAAAAGCTTTAATACCTTCAGTTAATGCTTTTTCAATATCAATTGTTCCACAAACACGATCTTCTGTGGCTCCTAAAGGTAAATCTACCATCGGAATTTTAATAAATTCTGTTTCCAATGTTTCGCCATTTTGAATTGCAGTTTTGACTTCATTTCCCATTAAATCTAAGTCTGATTTATGCGAATTAAAAGGATCGTCTTTTACAACTTCAATTTCTGGAAGTAAATCGGCAATGGCTCTAATTGTTGTTGATTTTCCTGTACCACGGTCCCCCATAATCATAACTCCACCAATTTTTGGGTCTATTACATTCAATTGTAAAGCTAATTTCATTTCTTCTTGACCTACAATTGCAGTAAATGGAAAAACAGGTGAAGAGAATTTTTTTAAATCTTTTGTTACCATAACTATCAATTAAATATATAATTTTTTGATTAAAGTTTAAATTATTGGTAAAGTGTTGCACCTAAACGAATAGCTAAAACACTTGCTAATAAAGCTGACATTAATGCGATATAAATTTGAAAATCAGTAATCATAATATTATTTTTTATATAAATTTCTAACGTAGATTGATTCTAAGGAATTAGAGTATTTTTAATATTACCCTAACAAATTATATTAAGATTATAGTTTAAATATATAATTTAAATATAATTTGTTAATTTTTATAATTTACCAACTTGACTTAGTAACTCCTGGTAACAAACATTGATGAGCCATTTCACGTAAAACATGACGTGATACTCCAAAATCCCTATAGAAACCTCGAGGACGACCGGTTTTCCAACAACGATTTCGAATACGAATTTTAGAACTATTCCTAGGTAAACGTTGGATTTTTGAATGAATTTCTAATTTTAAATTAAAATCACTAGTATTATTATATTCTTCTAATAACGCTTGACGTTTTGATTCATATTTTTTAGTTAATTTAATTCGTTTTTTCTCTCTTTCAATCATACTTTTTTTTGCCATAAACTTACCTAAATTTTCAAATGTATTTTAAATTAGAATAAATATTAATAATAAAGCTAAGAATAAAATTTAGTTTCTAGACTTTCTATATTTTAAACTAATTGTATATTTATAGCGTTTATATAGCAATATTTAAAATCATGAACTTAGTAATATTTGTGAATTAAAAATTATTTATTTTACTAAGCTAATTTTGAAATATAAGCTGAGCTTTTATTTGGTAAAATTGTATAAGTACTCAATAAGTTACGGAATTCATCTCCTTCCATTGTTTCTACATCCAATAATCGTTCAACAACTAAGTCAATAATTACACGATTATCTAAAATTATTTGAAGAGCTTTTTCTTCACAATAATTAATAATTTTACATACTTCATCATCAATTCTATCTGCAATACTTTCAGGATATTCTGAATCTTGATTCATCGTTCCACCTAAAAATACTTGACCATTAGATTCATCTTCTAAAGCAATTGGACCAATGTTAGACATACCAAAACGAGTTACCATTTGACGCGCTAAGTTGGTAACTTGTTGTAAATCACTACTTGCACCAGTTGTAACTTCTGGATCACCAAAAATAACTTGTTCTGCAGCACGCCCACCTAATGTTCCTATAATTCGTGCTAACAATGCTGAACGAGAAATTAAACTTTGATCTTCTTCTGGCGTAAACCATGTTAAACCTTTTGCTGTTCCCCTTGGGGTAATTGTAATTTTTTCTACTTCATCATGTGATTTTAATACTGTACCTGTAATAGCGTGTCCAACTTCATGATAAGCAATTAATTTTTTATTTTTACTATCTTCCATTGGGGTACCTGCAATACCACCGATAACTCGATCAATAGCTTGATTAACTTCGTTTTTTGAAATTGTTGCTTTTTTATATCTTGTTGCCAGAATTGCAGCTTCATTTAATAAATTAGCTAAATCTGCACCTGAGAACCCCGGAGTCCGATTTGCTAATTGAACTAATGAAACATCTTCTCCTAAAGGTTTGTTTTTTGCATGAACTTTTAAAATACTTATACGCCCTAATCGATCTGGTAAATTAACTGTAACTTGTCTATCAAAACGTCCAGGACGTAATAGTGCTGCATCTAAAATATCTACACGATTTGTAGCACCAACAACAATTACACCTTTATTTTCTTTAAAACCATCCATTTCAGTTAATAACTGATTTAGCGTTTGTTCACGTTCATCGTTTCCACCACCAACACCAGCACCACGTTCTCGACCTACTGCATCAATTTCATCAATAAAAACAATACAAGGAGCATTTTCAGAAGCTTTTTGGAATAAATCTCTTACTCTTGCTGCCCCAATACCAATAAACATTTCAACGAATTCAGAACCTGCTACACTAAAAAATGGCACATCTGCTTCATTTGCAATCGCTTTAGCTAATAATGTTTTTCCTGTTCCGGGAGGGCCAACTAATAAAATTCCTTTTGGAATTTTTGCACCAACCACTGTATATTTTTCAGGTTCTTTTAAAAATGAAACAATTTCTTCAAATTCTGCTTTTGCCTCATCAATACCGGCAATATCATTAAAACTAATTCCAGTATCTGGACGACGTTCAAACCGCGCTGTTGATTTTCCTAAACTTAATGGTGATTGACCTGAACCACCACCAAAGTTTTCAGAATTTTGGAAAAAATAAACTAAACCAGCAATAAAAATTAATGGTAAAAGTAAATTACTTGCTATTGTAACAAAAAGATTTTTTTGTTCCGCTGGATGTGCATCAAAATCAATATTATATTCTTTTAATTTTTGTATTAATTGAGAAGCTCCTACTGGAATTTCAACTCGGATTGTTTGTGGACGATTACCTAATTCTGGACTAGACGCTTGAACTATAGCATTTCGACTGTTATCATATAAATCAACTTGTTTTACCCATCCCATTTCTAAGTATTCTAAGAAACGACCATATGTCATACGTGAACTTACAACATTTTGGTTTAATTGTGCTTGATTTCTTATAGCCTCTGGGCTTTCAGGGCTTTGTATCCCAAATGTTTTAACACTTAAATCAATAATACTAATAAGAATTAATCCTATTAGTAATGCTCGTAAAATTTGCTGTCCCATTTTTTTATTGTAATTAATTTTTATATAAATATAACTTTATAATAAATTGTAACATACTTAAAATATTAAAAACAACAAAAATTTTACGTGTTTTTTCTTTAATATTCTTTA
>JABAHS010147080.1_pt1 | contig 29089 bp, 23 predicted proteins | sample 7062111 | NCBI WGS metagenome assembly JABAHS01 (sample SAMN14534600, study PRJNA622989) | marine sediment metagenome | biome: marine biome [ENVO:00000428]; feature: marine pelagic biome [ENVO:01000023]; material: deep marine sediment [ENVO:00002113]; isolation source: pool of 4 deep marine... | reverse complement strand
ACTACTCTTATCGCAATCGGATTGAATACGCAGATGGAGACGGGTCTTGCATGATTGTTGTCGCCACGGACGCCCCTCTTTCTTCGAGAAATCTCAAACGGCTTGCAAAACGTGCTTACTTGGCACTGGCGAAAACCGGCGCTTTTTCGTCGAATGGCAGCGGCGATTATATCATCGCTTTTTCAAATTATACCGCAAATCTTGTTTCCAATGAGAGTGAAATCAAAGCGCATCAAGTAAAACGTTTGCGAAACGATCAGATGTCACCGCTCTTTATGGCTACCGTCGAAGCCACTCAGGAAGCGATTTACAACTCTTTGCTTCAAGCCACGTCGGTCAGAGGCCGGGATGGACACGAAATAAAAGCCATCCCGATAGAGAAAGTGGTTGAAATTTGTAAGAAATATAAGGTCCTGAATTGGCAGAAAACTTTGCCAACGTACAGAAAAGAAAATGAATAGTCTGAACGAAAACGGAACAATCATGTTCAGTTTTGAATCCTTTGGGAAATTGTTCATATTTTTGGGGATTTTTCTTGTGGCAGTCGGGCTCATCTTTGTCTTCTTCAAGCATATCCCGTTTTTAGGTAAATTGCCAGGCGACATTCTGATACAGAAGAAAAATTTTACGTTTTACTTTCCTTTAACGACTTCAATTTTGATAAGCATCATCATATCCATAATTTTTTACTTTTTAGGTAGAAGGTAGTTTTTGGTTTCTCATGAAAACTAAGACGTTGCTCAGTTATATCGCTATTATTCTGTTATTCCTTATCTCTGTTAAATCGGGTGCATTCCTGGCTGAAGCTGAAGAGACCGGCAACGCCAAATCGAATACCGTTCATGTAATCAAGGTTGAAAACAGCATCGTGACGCCCGTACTTTCCGAATTCATAACCAAGTCTATCAAAAGAGCCGAAGAAAAGAACATTCATTGCCTTATCATCGAACTGGATACGCCAGGCGGTGCCATGGAATCGATGCGGGAGATAACCAAGAGTTTCTTGGCGGCCAATGTGCCTATCATTGTGTACGTCTCACCCCAAGGGGCTCGCGCCGCCTCGGCGGGCGTCTGGATTACTTACGCCTCTCATATTGCGGCCATGGCACCGAGCACAAATATCGGAGCTGCCCACCCTGTCAGCATCGGTGGCGGAGCGGATTCCTCTGTTATCGGCGACAAAGTGATTAACGATGCGGTCGCGCAGGTTAAGGCTTTGGCAGAAAAGAGAGATCGAAATGCTGAATGGGCCGAGAAGGCGGTTCGTGAAAGTGTATCCATCACGGAAAAAGAAGCCCTCGAATTAAATGTGATCGACTTTATCTCTCCTTCGATAGATAGTCTGCTCAAACAAGTCGATGGCATGGAGGTCGAGCTTGCTTCCGGTAAGACCAGGCTGAATACGGAAAATTTACGAATCGTTTATCGGGAGATGAATCTTCGGTACAAAATATTGGAAAAAATATCCAATCCAAACGTCGCTTATATTTTATTGATGCTTGGCATCTATGGTCTGTTTTTCGAGCTGTCCAATCCCGGCGCAATCTTTCCTGGCGTAGTGGGTGCGATATTCCTGATTCTGGCGTTTTTCGCTCTTTCTATGTTGCCGGTTAATTATGCAGGACTGCTTCTGATTCTGCTTGCGATTATCCTGTTCATTTTAGAGGTTAAAGTAACGAGTTATGGTTTATTAACAATAGGTGGAATTATAGCCATGACCCTCGGTTCCCTCATGCTTATCGAAGAGCCACCGAACATTTATCAACCCGTGTTACAAATTTCACTAAGCTTAATCATCACCGTTGTGGCGGTAACGGCCGCTTTTTTCATTTTCGCCTTTAGCATGGCGTTCAAAACACACCTTGGCAAGGTGACAACTGGCAGAGAAGGCTTAGTCGGAGAAGTTGGCGTTGCTCAAACCAAAATCTCACCCGAAGGTAAAGTCAGCATCCATGGCGAAATTTGGAAAGCTATGAGCGACCAGGTAATTAAAAAAGGCGAAAAAATTCGGGTTGTAGCCGTGGATGACGGATTGGTTCTCAGGATAGAAAAACTCGCATAATAAATTCGTTCTGAATTTGGTTCAAGTTCATCAGTCAATGGAGGCTTAAAAAATGCCAGCTATTACATTGCTCATTGTGATCTTGGTCATGCTCTTGGCGAGCGCAATCCGTATTTTGCGAGAGTACGAAAGGGGCGTGATCTTTCGATTGGGTCGTTTGGTCGGCTCAAAGGGTCCCGGATTGATCATCCTGATCCCGATTATCGATCGCATGGTCAAGGTGAGCCTGCGAACTGTGGCCATGGATATTCCACCTCAGGATGTGATTACCAAAGACAACGTTTCCGTTAAAATCAATGCCGTATTGTATTTCCGAGTCATGGATCCGTCCAAGGCCATTACCGAAGTGGAGGATTTTCTGTATGCCACCTCCCAGCTCGCCCAAACAACATTAAGAAGCGTATCCGGCGGCGCCGAACTCGACGAAATACTCGGCGAACGAGAAAAAATCAACGCGAGCCTTCAAGAAATCATCGACAGCCACAGCGACCCTTGGGGCATCAAAGTCTCCCTGGTAGAAATCAAACACGTCGATTTGCCGCAAGAGATGCAGCGTGCCATCGCCAGACAGGCTGAATCGGAACGTGAAAGACGCGCAAAGATTATCCACGCCGAGGGAGAGTTTCAGGCTTCCAAAAAGCTGAGAGATGCGGCGGAAATCATAAGCGCTTTTCCGCAAGCACTGCAGTTGCGCTTTTTGCAGACATTAACGGAGGTGGCGGCTGAAAACAATTCCACCATTGTATTTCCATTGCCTATCGATTTGGTTCAACATTTTTTCGGAGATACGGATAAGAAAAAGTAGCCACTAGAAAGCCGCCAACAGGTATGTTGGATTCAGCACTATCTTCGGAACAACGATACCGCTATGGACATCAAGGATAAGCTACGCCAAATTGAATCGATCCAGTTGAGACGAGATATTTCTCTGACGCCTCCGCCCTCGCCTACTCCGAGTAGCCCGACTCATAATATTCTGGGTGGCGAAATTAAGGAGTCCCCTTCAGGCTCCTTTTTCTTTTGTGAACAAGAGTTTTCACTGGATTATAAGCACGGCATTCTACCACTGGATGCTTTGCTGGAAAAACCCTCCGCGCTTTTGCCACTTGTGGCAAAGAATGCCCAAATCGGTGAAATTGATCTCAAAAGAATCCTTTTTGTCGATACCGAAACTTCGGGCATTTCCGGCGGTACCGGTACCTTTGCCTTTCTGATTGGCATTGGTTATTTTGACAACGCTTGCTTTCGGGTGGCACAGTATTTCATGAATGACTTGAATGAAGAACACCCCTTACTATTTGAACTCAATCAGTTTATGAATGAATTTAGACTGGTTGTAAGCTACAATGGTAAGTCGTTTGATGTCCCCGTTCTTGCTTCAAGAAATATTTACCACAGAATTGAATCCCCGCTGACACAACTACACCATTTGGATTTGCTGCATGCGGTGCGGCGCCATTGGAAAAATAGACTCCCGGATTGTTCGCTAAATACAGCAGAGCAGTATCTCTTGCAAGTTGTAAGAACGGGAGATGTTCCAGGCTACTTAATTCCCCACCTCTATTTCAGTTTCTTGCAATACCGGAATGTGGAAGCGCTCAAACCCGTATTTTACCACAATCAGCAGGATGTTCTTTCCATGGCGGGTCTTTTGACAAAAGTCATGCAAGTATTTGAAGATCCTCTATCCGAATGCCGAGCCGTTCACGATGTTTTGGCAGTAGGTAAAGTTTATGAATCACTTAACCAGTATGAGAATGCGCTCAGCATCTACGAGGACTTTCTTGAAAACTCGCCCTTTCCCGCAAGCGACAAACGAGAATTGCTTTTTCAAATGGGCTTCAATCACAAAAAGCTGGAGAACTGGCGTCATGCAGCCGAAGTCTGGCATGATTGCATGACCTCTGAAGCGTTCCATCCTGTACCATACATAGAGTTGGCCAAACATTACGAACACAGAAAGAATGACTTTGTCGCAGCTAAAAAACTGGTTGAAAAAGGATTAAAAGAAATCGAGGTTTTGGAAGCCTTGGAGAGTAACGATAAATGGAGTCAATATAAAGACGATCTCGAGTATCGTAAGCAAAGACTGACGTCAAAGATTCAGAAGTTTGGGACCGACAACCTAATTTGACGCTCCGTTTGATAAGACCTTATTTTTTCTGCGCAACCCGACATTCAACTCCTTGAACCTACCTCTTCGAACTCGAACATCTGACACAATTTTGGGGTGGTAGCCTTCACTTCTAATCTCAAAGGTGTAATAGCCAGGATTCAACAATCTGTGAAAGCTGCCAAATCTGGGATCGGTTCTTCGAGGTTGAACATAGTCCGTTGCGAGTTCTCTCACCTCCACTTCCGCCAAAAGCGGTGCTCCCGTCTCACCGTCATACACGTGGCCGCTAACTCCTGTGTTCAACATCTTGTCAAAAAGATAATAAGCACCTTTCAAATGTTCGTCTAAAATAAAATCGATATGCTCTTCGGCGGGAAAGTATTCTGTTCCAACCTCAACAATGTAGTCGAGAACGCGAAGCTGACCGTACATCCAAATAGAACTCTGCCCCACTCTTCCATTCAAAGGCAGGATTGAATACCGGCCACGCCCCGACTCTTTTCGTATCCTGGCCGCCATTTCGCTGGCAATTTCCACAATCAGTTCTAAATCAGGAGGACGGTTGTAGTTTCCCCAGGGAAACAAGATGGACTCACCGTAACTGTGATAGGAGATGCCAATCACAAAATTTTCCCGAAGCGCCAAACGCAAAATGCTCTTGGTTTCGTTTTCAGAAAAAGGACTCCTTCCTCGATAAAACCAACTATTCGGTTTGCCATCCCCACCTTCATCCCAATTGTAATCATAGTTTCGATTCAAATCCACACCATCATAAAGTGGATTGAATAAACCATCTCCGTCATTGTCCCGCAAATTTTTGCGCCACCACGGAAAGTGCAAATTATTGTCCATGACATATTTGTACCCATCGGGATTCACGACCGGGACAAGCCATATTTCAAGGTCATCGACCCATTCCTCTATTTTGTTGTCGGTATCATAGCCTTCGCACAAAGATTCCATGATTCTCAAGCAGATGTTTGCTCCGATGGGTTCACGAGCATGATGTACACCCATGAACAAAATCCGTGGTTCATCCTCACTCTCAGCAGCATTGTCCGAAATCTTGGCTGCCCAAATAGGTAGCTTTAATGCAGTGGATTCACCAATTTTCTCGACGGCCAAAATGTTGGGATACTTCAATTGTAAGCGATGTAAATCAGATTCAATTTCCTCTAAGGTCTTGTAAAACGGTGGAATACTTGTATTACGACCCCTGGTGGATACCATGGCCACCTTAAAGCCACTTTTCTTTATTTGTTGCAATTCATTCTGAGAAACCGTGGCCTCAACATAATTCTTGCCCTTCTTCTTTTTGGCAAGATCAAATTTTTTCAGGCGAAAGGAATCAAGAGGCGAATTGGTGAGGATACGGACGTTCAACCGATTTTCATTGCTCCTGACACTTAAACCGACGATCAACACATAACCAGAAAGTAACGCGATCAGACTTAAAAGAAAGGTTCTCAAAGTATACAGATGGTTCTTCATAGTTGCCACGAGAGGTTTTTATTCCATGCAGATCAAGTGAATTAACGATTCAAAAATATGAACACGCCCGAATTTGACAAAATTCCAAACGTGCATTTTCAGAGAGTTTTTAGAAACTCAACAGAAAAATTAGCCAAATCGGCTAATGGCGCCCAGTAAACACCGAGCATAATGGTAGGAATGACTAACACCGCCAGCAGGGTGACATAATACGGTGAAACGGTTAGTCCGGTCGCCACCTCCTCGTCTTCTGGTTTGTCAAAATACATCGCTTTTAGAATTCGCGCATAATAGTAAAGCGAAACCACGCTATTCAATATGCCGACCACAGCTAACCAATAATAAGCCTGTCCACCGTTGATCAAAGCAGCAAACAGATAAAATTTACCCACAAAGCCACCTGTGGGAGGTAAACCTGTAAGAGAGAACAGAAACACACCCATCGCTACTGCCGGAATGGGAGCCTTCCACACCAGTCCTTTGTAATCGTCAATGCTTTCACTTCTGACCAATTCTTGATTCACAATAACAACAAGGAAAGCTCCGAGATTCATTAAGTAATATACGACCAAATAGAACATCGTTGCGTAAATGCCTTCCTTAGAAAAAACCACCACTCCCATGAGGGCATATCCGGCATGAGCAATACTGGAATAAGCCAGCAATCTTTTGACATTTCGCTGTACGATGGCGATCAAGTTCCCCAGCGTCATAGTGGCGGCAGAAACCACGGCTAACAAGTGCGTCCAATCCAGTCCGGTAACGGCATACCAATCAGACGCATCTCCATTCGTGCCACTGGATACCAATGCTACATTGAAGAACCGAATCAGCAGCGCAAATCCGGCGGCTTTCGGCCCGATTGAGAAAAACGCGGTGACGGGCGTCGGAGCCCCCTCATACACATCGGGCGCCCAAAAATGAAACGGTACGGCCGCAATTTTATATCCGAACCCGGCCAAAATCAATATCACCGCAACAAACAATGTCAGCCGATCCGGATTTGTGGCAGCCAGAGCTTCGCTGATTTCATAGATATTCAGCGTTCCGGTGAGCCCATAGATCAAGGAGATGCCATACAACATCAGGCCGGAAGAGAACGCTCCGTAAATCGCGTACTTCAATCCTGCTTCACTCGATCTCCGACGCGTTTTCAAATACGCCGCTAAAATAAACGAGGTGATGCTCACCATCTCAATGGAAATGAAAATCGTCAGTAGGTTTGTGGCTGAAGCCATCAAAAACATGCCCAATGTGGTGGCGACAATTAAAGTAAAGTATTCACCAACCTGTCTCCCGGCAAGCTCAACCGAGCCAATAGAAAGAAAAATTACCAGGATGGTCGAAGCCAGGAAGAGCAGTTTGAAAAATAACGCGAACGGATCGACGACCAGCATATTATTAAATATCGACCTTGTGCCGAGGTCGTACTGCTGATAAACGGCCACGAAAGCCCCAATCAATCCCGCGAGAGCCACGAAAGAAGTCCAGGGGGATCGTTCTTTTTTGAGAATAAGATCAGCAACGATCAAGACGAGGATCACGCCCGTCAAGATGAGTTCGGGCAAAAAATAGCTGAGACTGTTGATATTATCTTGCAGTGTGGCTGAATAGTCCATTGATCTTGAGGTTATTGAAGTCCTAATACAGTTGGCGCACCAGATGAAATCACCACATCCACGAGATTATTTAAAGACACCTTTATCAAATCCAGTAAGGGTGCGGGATAGACGCCCAGTATAATGATGATGACGCCAAGCGGGACCAACGTGAACAGTTCTCGACCATTAATCTCAGGCAAGTCGGCATATCTGGGATTCAACTCACCCAAAAACATACGTTGAAATGTCCACAAAAAGTATCCGGCGGTGAGAACGATGCCTATGGTTGAGATGATGGTGATGGCTTTCAAATTAAACACCGTTGAACCAAATGCTCCCAAAAACGAAAACGCCTCACTGATGAAGCTCGAGAGACCGGGAAGGCCCAACCCGGCGAAAAAGGCCAAACTCACGACGGCGGCATAAATCGGCATCCGTACCGCAAGGCCGCCAAACTCGTCAATATTTCGATGATGCGCTCGGTCGTAAACCACACCGACCAAAAGAAAGAGCATCGCGGTGCCCGTACCGTGATTAAACATTTGCATGACGGCTCCGTTCATACCCAAAGAAGTCAGGCCCGACATTCCCAGCAGAACAATGCCCATGTGACTGATGCTTGAATACGCCACAAGCTTCTTTAAGTCCTTTTGCGCCATGGCACAAAAAGCGCCATAAATGATGTTGACCAAGCCAAGAATGGCCATACCATAAGCAAAATACTCGAATTTCATTGCATCCGGGAGCATGGGAAAGCTGATCCGGAGCATGCCATAGGTTCCCATTTTTAACAAAACACCCGCCAGGATCACGCTTATGGCCGTGGGAGCTTCAACGTGTGCATCCGGGAGCCACGTATGAAATGGAAAAACGGGAACTTTGATGGCAAATCCGATGAAAAGTGCGACATAGAGCACTCTTCGAATCGTGTCAATAAGAAGAACGCCGCTGTGATTTGACTGATCCATGATGTGGAGCATATTAAAAGTGTGACCGCCGGTCACAGGATCTTGTACGTTGAAATAGAAGACCAGCATAGCCAGGAGCATCAGGACGCTGCCAAACAATGTGTACAGGAAGAACTTGATTGCCGCATACGGTCCGCCTCTGACCATGCCGTCCGGCTCACGTCGGGAGGGACTTCCCCAGATGCCAATCAGGAAATACATGGGAAGGAGCATGACTTCCCAAAAAATGTAAAACAGAAAGAAATCAAGGGCACAGAATACACCCACCATACCGGTATCCAAAAGCAAGAACATCGCGAAGTAGCCCTTCACTCCCCTGTCGATGCCCCAGGATGCAAATATGCAAATAAACGACAACAGAGCCGTCAAAAGCACCATGGACACACTCAAACCGTCAATGCCCATGAAATACTCGATATTGAACGACGGAATCCACTTGTATTGTTCGGTAAACTGAAATGCCGTCGTCGAGCGGTCAAAGTTCATAAAAATCCAAACCGCGAGAACAACCTGCAATCCGGTAAAAACAGCGGCAATAACTCTAATAACATTCTTATTCTGTTTTGGCACAGGCAAAAGAAACAAAATGCCCAATATCGGCAGAAAGGTTATCAGTGTGAGTACGTAGTTTTGCATACTTTAAAACTTTCTCCTCAATCTCCTCTTAGAACAGTTGAACGATGAACAGCAACACAACTCCAGCTAACGCAATCAGGATATAGCTTTGAACCTTACCGGTTTGAATCTCACGCAACCGCGAACTAAAGAACTCGACAATCCTCCCAACGAGATTGACCAATCCGTCGACGATGCGCAAATCAAACCATCCCTCGGCAAAAGAAAAGCCGGCGGTAGCTTTGGCTGTGCCATTAACTATTCCATCGATTACAGACAAGTCAAACGCGGAGGCAATTCGGCTCGTAAGGAGCGTGCCTTTAATGACCGTCGCACCATAAAGCTCATCAAAATAATATTTATTCCACAGCAACTTGTAGACCGCCTTAAGACGTCTTCCCCACGCCTCTGCAGAGATTTTTTTCCAATAATAGGTAACCGTCGCCAACAGAATTCCCAGGCCTGCCGCAAGGATGGAAAGCCCTAATGCCATGAGATGAGCTGACGCAGCGCCGTGAGCCGCCTCATGCGTTTCGGCCGCGCCTGCAAAGCCACTCGCAAATGATGCGAGCTCGGGCTTTGCAACCAAATGCTCAAACCAACCCCACCAAATCGTGCCTACGGAGAACACGGCAAGAACAGAAAGGGGCACGGTCATAACCCAGGGAGATTCATGGGCATGCTCGTACTTTTCTTTGTCTCGTGGATCTCCCGCAAATGTCAGATAGACCAGGCGCAACATATAAAAAGCTGTAATCGCTGCCGACAGAACCATGACAACAAAAATTATCATGTGTTGAGGATGCTGCATTCCAAATTCCAGTGAGGCCGCGAGGATCGCATCCTTACTCCAGAAACCGGACAGTGGTGGAATCCCGGAAATAGCAAGCGTTGCAATCAGGAACGTCCAGAATGTAATCGGCATTTTTTTGCGAAGCCCGCCCATCTCGCGCATATCCTGAGTGNNGGAAAAGGCCTGCGGTATACCCTCCTGTACCGAGGCCCACCATCATGTATCCCAACTGGCTGATAGTTGAATACGCCAGCACTCGTTTAATGTCGGTTTGAACGATGGCGATGGTAGCCGCCATGAAGGCCGTAATCGTGCCGATGTACGCAATCACCAACAGCACATCTCCAGTAAAAAACACGAAAACGCGACCCACCAAATACACCCCAGCAGCGACCATTGTGGCCGCATGGATAAGCGCACTGACAGGGGTTGGACCTTCCATCGCGTCCGGTAGCCAAACATGAAGCGGAAATTGTGCTGATTTACCGACGGCACCGCAAAATATCAGAACACCTGCCGCGGTCAATAATCCACCGCTCAGTTTGCCATCCGCAACTCCCTGAAACACGTCTTCAAAATTAAAAACGCCCAGGGTTGCAAATATGATCAAAATGCCCGCAAACATCCCAACATCGCCGATTCGGTTGGTGATGAAGGCTTTCTTCCCGGCATTGGCTGCGGAATCTTTTTCAAACCAGAAGCCGATGAGCAAGTATGAGCAGAGTCCGACCAATTCCCAAAAAACATAAATACCGAAAAAGTTATCCACCAGCACCAGGCCCAGCATTGAAAACGAAAATAGCGATAAGTAAGCAAAGTAGCGACTGAAGCGCGGATCGCCGTGCATGTAACCGATGGAATACAGATGAATCAGGGCGCTGATCAACGTGACCAGAAAAACCATGATTGCTGTCAGGTTGTCTATATGTATCCCAAAGGATACCGTTAGTGTCCCAAAATCTATCCAGTTCCAGCTCTCAGCAATTTTAAAGTCGGGGCTGTAATTAGCCAGCGCTTTGAAAAAGATCGGCAGGGAAAAAAGAAAAGCGGCAAACATCGCTCCGGTAGGCAACCATGCGCCTTGTTTGGGCAATCGCTTGCCAAAGAAAATCTGAATGGTAAAAGCAAATAAGGGTAAGAGTAAAATGATTATGGCATACGTGATAATCATAACTCAGAACTTATTTGGTTCAAAAGCCAATACACTGTTTCACAAAAACTATCGAGCTAAAGAATCTGCTTCGTCAAGATCAATGGACCTGAGACGCTCATAAAGATTAAGCACTATTGCCAAAGCCACGGCTGCCGCTGCGGCGGCTGTGACAATCACAAAAACCGCAAAGACCTGTCCATCCAAATCCGTATCCACAAATCTTGCAAAAGCGATAAAGTTGATGTTCGCCGCGTTCAAAATCAGCTCAACCCCCATCAACACCGTCACGGCATTTTTCTTTGTAATCACACACAGCAAACCCAGCGAAAACAGGATTGCGCTCACCGTCAAGTAGTGTGTCAAGGTGATCGACATCAAGCCCGCTCCTTCCTCGCGATGAATGCCGCCCCGATCAGTGCAGCCAATAACAGCACAGAAGCGATTTCAAACGGGATCAGAAAATCGGTCATGAGCAACGTCCCGATGGACTCAGAAGTCGGGCTAAACTCACCGGGCTCTAAGGTATTCCAAGGAGTCTTGTACACCATCCTCAAAAGAATAACCAGGACGCCCCCCACAACCAGCAACGCGGGCAGGAATTGCAATGTGCCGGTTCTCAATTCCACGCTTGTAACTCGTTGAGAGAGCATCACCCCAAAAAGCAACAGGACCAGAATGCCACCAACATAAATCAACACTTGAACCACGGCCAAGAAGTCTGCGGCCAACAAAACGTAGATTCCGGCCACTCCGAAAAAGGTAAACAACAACCCCACGGCTGAATAGATAACATTTCTCGAAAAGACCATCACCGAGGCTGAGGCGATGGTTAATGCGGCAAAGGCGTAAAAGACAATGTCAAACAATTCCATGACTTTACATTACCATGTAAAACCCGACGCCCACCATAGCGACAAAAGCAAAGGGCGTCAAAACTTTCCAGCTTGTGTACATGAGTTGATCCACACGAACGCGAGGCAGCGTCCAGCGAAGCCACATTTGCACGAAAATCAGGCCAAACGCCTTGAGGAAAATCCAGAAAACCTGAAACGCACCGGAATTCATGAAATTTCCAAACGGGCTTGACCATCCGCCAAGGAAGAGCGTGGCTCCCACCACACCGATCAGAAACATATTAGCATATTCCGCCAGGAAAAAAATCGCCCATTTCATTCCGCTGTATTCCGTGTGGAAACCGGCCACAATCTCAGACTCTGCTTCGGGAATGTCAAATGGCGCGCGGTTTGCTTCAGCTAATGACGCCACAAAGTAGATCAAGAACGCGATTAAATTGAACGGAAAAAATTTCCATACCAACCAATTCTGGATGCCACCTGTTTGCGATTCGACGATCTCGCCCAAGTTCATGGTGCCAACGGCCATGATGACCACCAGCACAGCCAAAGACGCCGGGATTTCAAAGCTGACAATTTGCGCCGCCGAACGCATGGCGCCTAACAGCGACCATTTGTTGTTGGAGGCCCACCCTCCTATGATGATTCCAACCACCACAAACGAAGAAATGGCGATGATGTAGAATATCCCGACGTTCATATCGCTGATAATGAGATTCTTGCCCCAGGGTAGGACCACAAATGCAGCCAGCGAGGCCGCAAAAACTATGACCGGGGCTAAAAAATGGAGTTTCTTATCCGCCGCTTTGGGAACAATATCTTCTTTCAGGAGAAGCTTAACGGCATCTGCGATGGTTTGTGCCCAGCCATGCCATCCTCCCACGTACATGGGACCGAGTCGGTCTTGCATGTGAGCGGAGATTTTTCGTTCTAAATAGACACCGACAAGCGCAAGAACGGCCGCCACGGTGGTTAACAGGATGGCACCTGAGGCCATGAACATGAGTGTAATGACAACATCGGGTAGACTTCCTAAAAAAGATTGGCTATTTGCTACACTCGAAACCAGTTCGCGCATTAATTATCTGTTTTTCCTTTCCCTTCAAGCATTAGGCAGCCATTTCTTCGGTAAGTTCTTTTTGAGTGATGAGTTGTGAGAGTTCGGGATCCGGAACAGTTTTGGGTTTGTCCCATTCCAAGTCTCCCTTGCCCCAGACATAGGCGAGTCCCACTAACAGGATAAAAACAAAGATCATCATTTCGATGAACGCAAACGTGCCCAATTCTTTAAAAACCACCGCCCATGGAAATAAGAAAATCACCTCAACTTCAAAAATCAGGAAGACAAGTGCGATGACATAAAAGCGGATATTGAATTGAATCCATCCACTGCCGACCGGAATTTCGCCACACTCGTACGTGCTCAGTTTCATGGGATGTGCGTTACGAGTTTGAATGATTCGAGAAATAAGCAGATTGCCAACAACAAAAAGAGCACCAAAAATCAAGAATATCAACACATTGGCAAAATCGAAAAGCATGGTTCCTCCCAATAAAATCACCGCCATGGTCCAAAATTCAAGGCAGAGTATAAGAAATTTTTGATTTAGAGTCAAGTAAAATGTCTGGCATCAACGATAAGAATTCTACAAATCATTTTGGGAAATTTGACACGGAGGGTCTGCGGGGATTCCGTCCGGCATATCAACCTGAATGCGGCAATGCGGGGGAATAAGAAGACGTTGGAATCGCTAATTCCTGAAGATTATTTGAATTTTATTAACCTAAACGATAGTGCACTTACTGGGGAGCACTCTAATCCATACCGGGGGAAGGTACCGAAACAGGGAATTAAGGGGATAGAAAAATAAAGGGCCAAAATTGCCTTAATTGCCCTATCCCCTATAGCCGACATTGCGCAGCTCATTTATTTCTATTTTACCTTGAACCGAAATCCGCCTGTGAGCCCAAAATACTGTTTTGCGGTAGTGTCAAAGTAATTGTGCAGACGTCCTTTCAAAGCAAATCCGGCGTACTGGCTCGTTGGCACAAAGAATCCGGCGCCTCCGAAGATGCCAAATTTTGAAGCCGAGAACGAGGACTCGATATTATCAGCCGAGACCAGTTGAATTTTGGGCCGGTAGATTCCGCCACCCGTCTCGAGAAAGAAATTATAACCCAGGAATTTCTGAAATACCACGAACCCTTCAAAAATTGAGGCCGAGGAAACGTTGTTGGCTTGATTTCCAACGGAGCCATTGCTGAAAAACGCTTTGTTTATCTCGAAGCCCAAATTGAAGTCGTTTCCCGTCGAGATCATGTAGCTGCCGCCAAATTTGAAGCTGGGCGAATACGACCTGGCTAACTGGCCATTCGGTAAAATGGCGCCGATATTGAACGTGAGCCACGGCTTCCTGAGATTGTAGTTCCTTTTGGCTCTATATTTGGTTTCAGGCTGCGTTCTGGGAACATCGTTTCTGGTATCGACCGGGTCGGTAATAGGCTCGATACGAGTCTTTTTCTGCGGTTGTGGTTCGGAACGTGCGGATTCAATTCGAGAACGATTTGTACGGGAGGGTCGAGGCCGCGTGTTTTCTTCCACCGGCACACGAATCCGTTCCTGAGAGAACAGCTTGTCTCCCTTTTGAAGCAGCGCCTCCTTACTGTTGCTGAGTTGCTCCACCGCCGCCCGGTTCGCAGTCGTGCGAATGACTTTCACCTTCGTTATGTCAATAATGCCGTCCGCAGAAGACCTTTTTACGAACAGGATTTGTCCTTCTACAACGCCTTGGTTTTTTCCCTTGTTTATGATGCCGTACACCCCCGTGACTTTGATGACGACGGCTGTCTCGAATGCGTAAAGTTGACTCGCGAAAACGAGCGCTGCCGTCACCGTAAGAAGAAGTAGATTTGACTTTTTCATAGTTAACCCCTGCCAATTGATGTAAAGCGCTTTTTATCACTTTTTTCTTCGGGTTTTTCTCACGCAAAGGCTATACCAGAATAAATACAGTATGCTTTCTCGTTGTTAAATCTAAAGTTAATTCACCATCGGTTTCAGCAATGTCTTTCCTTTCTACCGGATAAATTCATTTTCGAAATACGGTTCTGTAACAGAGGCAAAAATACGCACGCACATGGCGCCGGAAGGATTGGTTGGGCTAAAATAATGGCAATAATTCCTTCCCCAAAATAAAAAGGGACACGGTTTTCGTACCGTGCCCCTTCGCTTTATTTAAACCTAATTTGGAAAACTATCCTGCCATATAGCCTACACCAGCCACGCTTGCCACCAGAAGTCCAAGTACAAACGATATGATGATCATGATAATAATCGACACGGCTGCGTAAGCCAAAGCCTTGTCTTGCGGCGATTCCATTAATGTGGGAACACCTAAATAGAGGATATAAATGCCATATAAACCACCTAAAACGGCCAGAATACTCAAAGCAGGATTTATATTAAAAATACCTGCGATGAAATAGGGTGTATAAGAATAAGCCGCTAATTTAAATGCATCTTCGGTGTTTTTGACGCCACCAAACGTTTGCGCCAGGGCCTCCAGAACTTTACCGAAAACAAATACAACCACCAAATTCACAACATAACCAAGGACGACAAACAGCAAAATGCTAAAAAGATTGCCTCTCCCGATTAACCCGATGAATTGGGCAATGGCAGGAACGGCCGCAACGATGGCGACATATTCCTTCATGAAGTCGCCGATTACAATTTCCTCGGTCTTAACTTCCGCCAGCGCATCCCTGGGGTTGAGAATTATTTTCTTAACTCTCTCGAAGATCTGTTGCATCTTCCTCTCCTTTCCAATAAAGTGATTAATTTACCTCGATTTGAATGATTTATCCCTCCATCCAAACATTTTCCTGACCCAAAATGCTCTGCAAATTCATGATCACCTCCGGATCAGGGTTGACTTTCATTTTCCTGGATTTAATGGTTTGTTTCGTCTGATTTCTTACTTTCAAATTGATAAACAGATTGCAGTCGCCCGGATTGTTTTTCAGGATCTCATTGACTTGATTCAGAATCGGGTCATCCACACCCATAGGCTCCATGTTCAAATATAAATTCTTGGCAAAGCGATCCCAAACCTGCGCTAACGGCACGATCTCATCACACAGAATTTTGGTTTCTTCGTCCTCGCGGGTGCTCGTGCGGCCCGCCACCATAATCATGGCATCGGGCTGCAGAATCTCCCGATACTTGTCAAAGATCTTTGAAAAAACAATTACCTCGGCGCTTCCGTGAAAATCTTCCAATGTTAAGAACGCCATTGGGTTGTTTTTTCGGTCAAGAATGCTTTTGAATTCCGTCACGATTCCACAAACCTTGACGGCGCTGCCATCTTTGAGACTTTCCAGCGCGTCCAGCGTTACACTCGAGAAGATCTTTACTTCGTTGCTAAATTTATCGAGTGGGTGGCCGGAAAAATAAAACCCTAACATTTCCTTTTCGTAAGCCAGCGCCTCGGCTTTGCTCCACTCCGCAACCATGGCCAACGGTGGATATTGATACGAGGAATCCGGCTGATCGTCAAAAAGGGTGGTCTGGCCCTTTGAACGCTGCGACTCGGCAGATTGTGCAAAACTGATGGCGGTCTCGAGGCTGCCCAGTTTCTGAGCCCGGTGGCCCTCCACGGAATCCATGGCCCCGGATTGAATCAGACTTTCCAAAACTTTCTTGTTTGTAAGGCGAACCCCAACTCGTTCGCAGAATTCGAAGAGATTGCTAAACGGTCCCTCCTCTTCCCTTGCTTGCACGATGGCTTGAATGGCATTTTTTCCGACATTTTTGACCGCCCCAAGGCCAAAACGAATGCCGCCATTTTCAACAACGAAATCTGCGAAACTCTTATTTACGTCCGGGGGATGCACTGTAATGCCCATGCGCTTGCATTCCTCGAGCAAAACAACCACGCGATTGCTGCTGCCCATTTCGCTGGTGAGCGTGGCTGCCATGAATTCAGCCGGGTAGTGTCGCTTCAAATACGCCGTTTGAAAGGCCACAAAAGCATAACATGTGGAGTGGGGTTTGACAAATCCGTAGCCGGCAAACTTATCCATCAAGTCAAAAATTTTGTTTGCCAGCTCTTCCGGAATATCGTTTTTCCGACATCCTTCTAAAAACAGGTTTCGTTGCTGCGCCATGAGTTCGGGTTTTTTCTTGCCCATGGCCCGACGCAGCAGATCCGCTTTCCCCATGCTAAACCCGGCGAGTTCGCTGGCGATGCGCATCACCTGCTCTTGATAGACAATAATACCATAGGTTTCATTCAAGATCGGCTCCAACGAAGGATGCAAATATTCAATCGTTTTTTGACCATGCTTTCTTTGAATGAAATCATCGATCCATTCCATGGGGCCGGGACGATAGAGGGCATTCATGGCGATCAAATCCTCAAACGCCTGGGGCTTCAGCTTCCGCAAATATTCGCGCATGCCCGAACTTTCAAACTGAAATATGGCGACGGTCTCGCCGTTCGCAAACAACTCGTAAGTTTCGGGATCATCCAACCGCACATGATCGATATCGATTTCAATACCTTTTTTCGCCAGAGATTTCACCGTTTTGTCAATCACCGTCAGCGTTCTGAGACCAAGGAAATCCATCTTAAGGACGCCGATGTCCTCGAGACATTTCATATCGTATTGAGTGGTGACATCGCCTTGAGTCGATTTGTAAAGCGGCGTGTATTTCGTCAACTCATCCGGGGTGATGACGACGCCGGCAGCATGAGTCGAGGCATGCCGGGCTAACCCCTCCAAAACTCGTGAATAATCGATCAGCTGTGAATGGACTTCATCCTGGCTGGCCAATTTCTGGAAATCCGGGATGCTTTCAAGAGCCTTTCTGAGGGTCATGTTGGGTCCAGCGGGGATCATTTTGGCAATTCGATCGACATCGCTGTAGCGAATTTTCAGCACCCGACCCACATCACGGATGACCGCCCTGGCAGCCATAGTCCCAAACGTAATAATCTGAGTGACATTCTTTTCGCCATATTTTTGCCTTACGTATTTGATGATCTCATCCCGACGTTCGTAGCAAAAATCGATATCGATGTCCGGCATGGTCACACGTTCGGGGTTCAAGAAACGCTCAAAGATTAGATTATATCGCAAAGGATCGATGTTTGTGATTCCTAAGCAGTACGAAACCAAACTGCCGGCCGCAGATCCCCGACCCGGACCGACCGGAATGTCGTGTTGTTTCGCGTAATTGATAAAGTCCATCACAATAAGAAAATAACCGGCATACCCCATCGCATTGATGATGCCGAGCTCGTGCCGCAACCTGGCTTCGATTTCCGAGGATAACGTGCCGAATCGTGTTCTGGCGCCCTCGAACGCCAATTTTTCCAGATATGCTTCTAAGGTCTCGACCGTCTCATTTTCAGGAATTTCAAATCTTGGCAAATAGGTCGTTCCAAAATCCAAATCCAAATTGCATTTGTTCGCCACGTCGGCTGTATTGCTCAGCGCTTCTGAAAATCCAGCGAACGTTTCAGCCATTTCCTGCTGTGTCTTAAAATAGATTTGGTCGGTGGTGTAGCGCAAACGTTTCGGATCGTCGCGATCTTTTCCCGTCTGCAGACAGATTAAGACATCATGGGGCGAACAGTGTTCACGTTTCAAATAGTGAATGTCATTAGTGGCAACCACAGGGATGCCGAGTTCCTGACCCAATTGGATGATCCCTTCTCGGGCCTGTTTCTCTTTGTCAATGCCGTGATTTTGAATCTCCAAATAATAGTCATCTTTAAAGATTTCCCGATATTCCAGCGCCTGTGCTTTTGCGGCTTCATACCCCTTGTTAAGCAAAGCAGAGGAAACTTCGCCTTTGAGGCATGCGGAAAGCGCCACGAGTCCATCGTTGTATTTTCTCAGCACTGCCTTGTCTATTCGCGGACGGTAGTAAAAGCCCTCCAGATAACCGATCGAAACCAACCTCATCAAATTCTGGTACCCTTCTTTGTTTTTTGCCAGCAGCACCAGATGATAGGACGTATCTGAAATGCCCTTCTCGGATTTGCGATCTTTACGGCTATGTGGAGCCACGTAGGCTTCCACCCCAATGATCGGTTTGACGCCGAGTTCACGAGCCTTCTTGTAAAAATCAACTGCCCCAAACATGTTGCCATGATCCGTCAAGGCCAAAGAGGGCATATGGCAGTCCGCAGCAGCTTGTAATAGCTCTCCGACCTTGCAAGCTCCGTCCAACAAACTGTAATGGGAATGATTATGGAGATGAATGAATTGCGGCATTTGTTAATGTAAATAAGCCATATTCAAATTTTTCAACAAACGAAATTAACAATTTTCCGAATTAAGTCAAGTATAATTCTCGCGAACTGATGCAGTGAGTAAGATTTTTTTATGACAAGCACTGTGGAAGGAGTTTGTTGAAGGCACAAAATGCTTGCAAGCATTCGGAGGGGTGAGCCACGATTGTGCAACGCCCCCAACTCTGTTAAAATGTGTTTTTTGTGGGAGCGTTAAATGTTTAGCTCTAAAAGTTGACGTTCGGCCCGTGCGACGTATTCGCTTTTGCCATAAAATGTGAGCAAATTACTCAGCTCCAAGCGCGCCAAATTTGAATCACCCAATCTCAGGTAAGCCATGCCGATCATGAACTGAGCGTCGTCGTCTTTGTTGTTGTTATCAAATGCAAAAACCTTCTCAAACTCGGCGATCGCCAGTTGGTAATTGCTCAAGGCGTAATAACATTCGCCAATCCAATACTGACAATTGTCAGCCAGGTTGTCCGTATCATCAAATTTGAGCAGATCTCTAAATTTGTCTATGGCCCGGGTGTAGTTATGAGCGTATACTTCGTTCAACGCATCCTGATAAGACATCTCGTATTCAGACATGGTTCCATTTGTCACGTTGAAGCTTGGCTGCGGCCTCGATTTGGACGCAAGTCGCCGACCCGATTCTGGCACAATGTTTTGCAGTGCCGCTAATTGATAATCGGCCTCTTGCAACTCCAGTTGCAAGCTATCGATGGTCTGTGCCTTCTTTTTGGAGAGCTTTTCCAATTCGGCTATCTCCACTTCGAGATCCAGAAACAACTCTTCGGTCAAAAACTCCTCTTCTTCCCTTCGGCTCATTTCCGAACCCGTTGGGTCGATTCCCAGCGCTTCCAGAATCTCACTCTTTTGCTGAGTCTCCAGGTCGCTGGCTTCTTCATCCAACAAGGCCAACTGTTCCATCAGGTCTGAACGCTCTTCGTCTTCGTAGTTTTCGTCGATATCCTCCGAAAAGTCGTCGCTGGTACGTACATCAGGCACGCGTCCACTGCAGACCATAAACAACCCCCAAATTACCAAGAATAATGAGAGGAAAGAAGTCCCCACAATTTTTCTTAACTGCGACATGATGAAATACTCCTATGGTTGTACAAATCTAACAGTTAGTATAATAAATTCATCCCTAAATTCAATAGAAAAATCTTCAATTGCTGTCTGTGATCAATAGCTACCTTCTTCCCGCCAAATATCTGCCCCTAAATTCTCGAGTTTCTTCTCGATGGTCTCATACCCACGATCAATGTGATAGACTCGCAGAACTTCCGTCCGTCCCCTGGCCGCCAGTCCGGCCAATATCAAAGACGCACTGGCCCTTAAGTCAGTGGACATAAGCGATGCGCCATTGAAATTTGGGACGCCTTTCACGACTGCCACATTTTCGCTTAACTCAATTTGAGCCCCCAGCCGTCTCAACTCCGCAACGTGGGTAAATCTATCCACAAAGATGTTGTCCCTGATCACACTGCTGCCGTGGGCTAAACACATCAAAGCCATCCATTGCGCCTGCAAATCTGTCGGAAAACCAGGATAGGGAGCCGTTGTTATGTTTACCGGCTTTATCCGTTCCGGCGACTTGCAAAAAATCGAAGTCTGACCTTCTTCCACGTACACGCCGGCTTCCCTCAATTTTGCAATCAGGCTACCCACATGCGCGGCGTCGACTGAATTTAGTACGATTTCACCACTTGAAATGGCAGCGGCTAATAGAAACGTGGCTGCTTCGATGCGGTCCGGGATAATGTCAAAATCCACAGGACTTAATTCCTTGACACCGTGTATTTGCAGTTGGCTTGTGCCAACACCTTCAATCTCGGCTCCCATCTTCTGCAAAAACTTGGCCAAATTGGTGATTTCAGGCTCCCTTGCGGCGTTTTCGATAACCGTACGGCCGTCGCTCAAAACGGCAGCCATCAGGATGTTTCCAGTGGCCCCTACGCTTGAAATATCGAAATTAATATGTGCGCCGCGCAATTTTTCGGCAGTGCCAACCATGTAGCCGTGCTTTAGCTCAATGTTCGCTCCCAACTGTTGCAGGCCACGAATATGCAAGTCCACAGGTCTGGTGCCGATGGCACACCCTCCTGGCAACGACACTTTTGCTTTTGCAAAACGAGCCAGCAGCGGCCCCAGGACGTACACGGACGCTCGCATGGTTTTGACGAGTTCATAGGGCGCTTCAAAGAAGTTGCAATTGCTGGAGTCAATTCGAAGCTTGTGGTCCGAATATTCAACCTGGGCCCCGATGATGCGCAGAAGGTGCGCCATGGTTTTGACGTCTCGCAAGTTCGGAACGTTGCGAATCTCGAATTTTCCCGACGCCAGCAAGGTTGCCGCCATGATCGGCAGCACAGCATTCTTCGCACCACTCATTTGAACGCTGCCTTTCAGTTGATTCGGACCCTTTATGACAATCTTATCCATGCAATCTAATCAAAGCTCGCCTACGGACGCATCTTCCAACAATTCACGCGCACTATTCAAGTGCGCCTCCGAGACTTTTTCGCCTGCCAACAATTTGGCAATCTCTTCGGTTCTTTCTTGCTGGGACAGTTTTAGAATGGATGTCTCCGTTCTTCCGTTCCTTTCCTGTTTCTTGACCGAATAGTGATGATCGGCCAAACTCGCAATTTGCGGAAGGTGCGTTATGCAAATAATTTGACGGTATTTTGCCAATTCCTTTAATTTCTTCCCGACGGCTTGCGCCACTCTTCCGGAAACTCCGATATCTATTTCATCGAATACCATAACCGGAATGTGTCCGGCATTCGCCACTACGGATTTTAGTGCCAGCATGATCCGTGAAATCTCGCCGCCGGAAGCCACTTTTGCCAAAGGACGCACATCTTCGCCTTTGTTGGCCGAGATAAAAAACTCAGCAAAATCCATACCAGTGGCCGTAGCAAGATAATTCTTGCCTCGAACGCTAATCATCCCATTTGGATCATCTTGATACTTTAGCGCCACGTTGAAACGAGCACTGGACATCCCCAAATAAGACAGGATCTCAGGCACGATCTGTTCCAATCTTTGCCTCACTTCCTGTCTCTTTTCACTCAGGCGCTGACACAGCTCGGTGAACTTTTCTGTTTCAGTATTAATTTCCTGTTTTATTTGCTCAATGTTGTTGTCCAAATTCTCGATATTATCAAGTTCTGATTGAAGTTTGTTGCGATGTGCGATAACCTCCGCAATTGAAGGACCGAACTTCTTTTTTAAGCCCGTTAGTTGTGAAAGACGCGTCTGAATTTCCTCCAATCTCTGCGGGTTGAATTCGACCCTGGATTTGTAATCCTCAAAAAACTTTGCCAATTCCTCAACGGTGATGCGAGCCTGATCACACTCGTTCCTGCAATTGGCAAACTGTTCGTCGATATCCTGCAATTCATGGAGTCCGTGCTCCACCCTACTCAACATATCATAAACGGAATTTTCGTCCTCATATAAGATTTTGAAATATTCGTGAGACAAATTGTACAAGCGCTCGCTATTGCGGACAATCTTTTCTTCACGAAGCAGCTCTTCTTCCTCATCCTCGGAGGGATTGACTTTATCAATTTCCTGAATTTGAAAGGCGTAGAGGTCCTTCTTTTCCTCAAATAGAGTTTGTTGTTCCTGCAATTTCTTGAGGCCCGAATGGAGTTTTTGCAGACACCGATACCTGTCGCCCACCTCCCTGAGTTCGACTTCAAAGCCACCAAACTCGTCGATGAAATTCAGATGGTTCTGGACTTTGAGCAGTGACTGATGCTCGTGCTGTCCATGTAAATCAACCAGCAAGTCACTGATTTTCTGAAGCACACTTAATTGCACGGGAGTGTCGTTGACAAAGGCTCGGGAGCGGGATGTGTCATAAATCTCTCGCCGCAAAATCAGATCGTCGTATTCGGCTGCTAAATCCTGTTCTTTTAGATAGTGCTTAAGCGCAGGCAACCCGTCGATGGCGAACCTGCCTTCAATGATCGCTTTTGAACCACCCTGTCTTAGCACCGACATGTCGACACGATCGCCTAGGATTGTCCCCAGGGCGCCAATGATGATGGATTTCCCGGCACCAGTTTCTCCGGTCAGGATGTTCAGGCCACGGCCAAAGTCGATTTCGACATCGGATAACAAAGCGTAATTTTTAATCGACAGGGATTGTAGCATTTGGGTTAGTTTGAAATTTTCGGTTATGAAAACTTCCAGAGTAATATCGGGTTGCTGTTAAAGTACATTTCGATGGAGCTTTTCACAAACCCTGATTACCGACGAACGACTGCAACCTTCCCCATGTTCGAGACACCGCTCTCCGTAATAGCTAAATAGACGTAAATCCCGCTGGGCACCGGCTCGTTGTCTTCATCCTCCCCGTTCCAGGTGACTTGCGCGCCATTAATCTGATCAAACGCCTTGACCATTTTGCCGGCAACATTGTAAATCATAACCCTTGTATCCGCAGCGAGATTGGTAATGGTAAATTTCCGGCCAGTCCCGTCGATAATGTACGGATTCGGATACCCGGTAAGCAAACTCAAATCGGCTTTCGGAGCGGTAAAGGGCGTTTCCAAACGGGACAGACCGTTGGTAGTGCCAATCCAGACTTCGCCCGTTTCTTCGTTAAAGGCAAAAGACTGAATGTTGCCACTGACTATCGGGCTATTCCCGGTTGTGTAGTGATTCAGAATTCGGCGATCTCGGTCCAGGACAGTCACGCCACTGACCGTGCCAAACCACTTGTTATTGAGCGCATCGATGCCAATGGTATTTGCAAAGTCGTTGATCAATCCGAACTGATTGCCAACGTTGCCTTCGAACCAAAAATTTACACCTTCCTCCGTCGCGATCCACATGACCCCATCGTCATCATCGGCCAATGCAGTGATCGCATTTGAAAACAGCCCCTCGCTGGCAACCAGCCCCTGGGTGAAATCATCGTCGGATTTGTCAAACAAGCTACTTTTATAATTCAAAACTTTAATGCCTCTGTCGTCTGTGCCTACCCAGACGCGCCCACTTCGGTCAATTTCCAGTGCTGTCACGAATGGCGTAAACAAACCTTCATTTGTCGAAAAATGCACCGTCCGATCATCCGGTGTGAATGCGACCAAAACACGGGTATTGTTTGCCTGGCGATTCAACGCCCAAATGTTCCCAAACTGATCCATTTCCACGGCGTTCACCAGGACAAAACTGGGCGTCACGGATCCTGCCAGGATGCCGTCGGTTGTATCGATGGTGGTAATATTGAAACCACCGTCCGGTGCGTCTTCAAATACGGTGATGCCTCCACCCCAACTTCCGAAAAAAATGCGACCCTTTGAATCCACCGCCACCGTACGCTGATCATTGTTCTTCAAGGCCCCATTCTGTGTGGAAAAATTGGTCCATCTTTCTCCGTCAAACATTTGCACTCCGCCACTCTGACCGGCGAATGACTGGGAAGCGCACCAAAGACGTCCCTGTGAATCCAGCGCCAGGCTTCTAAAATTATTGCTTCTCGGACTGTTGGTTTCAAACAATTGCCATTCTTGCGAGGAAAACACAAATGTGGCCAACCCCTTATCTCTGCGACCAATCCAGACATTGCCTTCTTCATCGGATTTCAAAGCTGTGATATCTCGCAAAACAGCACCCAGCCTGCGCCACTGATCCGAGGGATCAAGCCAGAACACTCCGGAGGCCGTGAACGTGACAATAGTAGGCTGAGAAAAGAATTGATTCGCCCCGACAATATCAAGGGTTGTCACCTTTGCATTTAGATTGCCCACATCCCGCCAGCGCTCGCTATTCAACCTGTAAACCCCAAGATCCGTTGCGGCGTACGGTACCGAATTCAAAACCACAACTTTGTGAACGAAATCTGTTGGCAAGCCGTCCTCGGTTGTGTATTGTTGCCAATTTGCGGGAGCTAAAAGGTTTGAGAACGTGAGCGAAGACTGGGCCACGCCTTTGTCTGTCGCAACCCAGATGTCCAGTCCATCGATAAACACGCCACTGGCTGCAATTTTTTCTAAATTTTGATCGTCGGACAAACCAAAGTTTTTGTAGGTCTCCTTCACTTCTCGCTTGTCGATGGTGTAAAGACTCACGCCAATGTCGAGTCCCACATAAAGAGAATCGCCGAACGCCACCACGTCCGTGATGATTTGATCCCGATAATCATCGATAACCTCCCACTCACCGGTTTCCGGGAAATAACGATTGAGCAACCCATCAAACAGGGCAAACCAAATTGCCCCGTGTTTATCCATTTCCACAGCCACAACTTCGTTGGACGCCAGTCCTTCGGTGTTGGTAATCTTGGTGATGGCCTGACTGCTCAGCTCAAATTGCAAAACCCCGCCATTCGAGCCGCTCCAAACCCGGCCGCCGCCGATTTCAATATCTTCGATCGTACCGACGCTAGTAAAACTTTTCCAATTCAGGGCCTGACTCAGTGCATGTTCCGGAGCGAGAAACAAAAGTAGAATTTGTACCGCCACCGCAAGAAATCTGTAGTACATCTAAACCTTCACCTGCTATTTCGCTATCTGTTCGAAAAGATCCGCCATCTCAATTCCCGAAAGCGCTGCATCCCAACCTTTGTTTCCGGCCTTAGTGCCGCCACGCTCAATGGCTTGCTCCAACGTGTCCGCAGTAATGATTCCGTAAGCCGTCGGCACACCCGAGCTCAAAGCTGCCTGGGCAATCCCTTTTGTAGCCTCTGCGGCAATATAATCAAAATGCGGCGTGTGCCCCCGAATCAATACCCCCAAACAGATAATGCTGTTGAATTGTTGAGACCGCGCCAGTTGCTGAGCCATGACCGGTATCTCGAAGGAACCCGGCACCCAAACGACTTCGATGTCGTCCTCTTGTGCACCGTGCCGTTTCAAGCAATCCAGGGCGCCTTCGAGCAACTGTTTGGAGATGAAATTGTTGAACCGCCCGACCACAATTCCGAAGCGTTTCCCTTTTGCGGATAGTTGACCTTCGTACGTTTTCATGGTGCCTCTTTCTTAGCTTAATGTCTGCTCGAAACTCCCAATGCTGTTTTCGTTCAGACACCGTTTAACCTTTCCAGCCGTTTATTCGGCGCTCCTGTCAATCAAAATGGGTAAAGTATGAGGATCGCTAGCCAATGATTCACACGGATTCAACACGGACTTCGTTTAATAAAGCGTTTGAATCTACTTCCCTTTTCCGAATTGATGATTAAACCCACTTTGATTTCTCTTCCCTTTAATTTCATTGAGTAATTGTGGTTCATCTTTTGGATTATATTCTTTAGTGTGATTTATTCAAAAAGGCGTCGGAGCGGGTTATGTCTTCATATTCTAAACTCATCTAATCTGTGTTCAATCAGTGTCAACCCGTGGCTCATTCTTTTCTAAAAGGTTTACCACCGACATCACACAAAGCCGTTTATTCTTTTGATGGATCGGTGGACGTTGACTCCTCTTCCAACTTCGACTCAACTTCTGCCAGGCTCAGCAAATGCCCTAATTTGTCTCGCTTGGTTGCCAGATACTTTGAATTGACTTTGTTGGGTGGAATTTCAATCTTCACGCGCTCCACGACTTCGAGGCCGTAACCGGAAATGCCCACGATCTTTTTCGGATTATTGGTCATGAGTCGTATTTTGCGAATCCCCAGATCGTGCAGAATCTGAGCGCCGACACCGTAATGCCGCAAGTCAGGCTTAAACCCAAGCGCTTCATTGGCTTCAACCGTGTCTTTGCCCCTGTCCTGTAGTTCGTAGGCTTTGAGCTTATTCGCGAGACCGATCCCGCGTCCCTCTTGACGCATGTACAAAACCACGCCCTTGCCTGCTTCTTCGATCATTCGCAGCGCCTGCCGGAGTTGCTCGCCACAGTCGCACCGCATCGAACCAAAAATGTCTCCGGTTAAGCACTGAGAATGCACCCGCACCAAGGTCGGCTTGCCGTCACTCACGTCACCCTTGGTGATGGCCACGTGGTGCTGTTCATCGTATTTGCTGCTGTACAAATGCAGCGTAAAGATGCCGTGTTCCGTGGGCAATTTCGTGGTCACGTCTCTGCTGATCACAATTTCCGTACGGCGGCGATACTCGATCAAATCCTCGATGGTGATAATTCTCAGATTGAACCGCTTTGCCAACTCAAACAGTTTCGGAATGCGCGCCATCCGGCCATCCTCATCCATGATCTCACACAAGACGCCGGCCGGGTACAGTCCCGCCAGTTTCGCCATATCCACGGCGGCTTCCGTATGTCCGGTGCGCACCAGCACACCGCCCTCCTGCGACCGCAACGGGAAAATGTGTCCCGGACGGGCCAGATCAGAAGGCTGGGTCTCCGGGTCGATCAGTCTGCGAACGGTTTCACAGCGGTCAAAGGCTGAAATGCCTGTCGTGGTATTCTTCTTTGCATCAACCGAGACCGTAAAATAGGTCTTGAGTTTTTCCGTGTTTTGATTGACCATGGGATGCAGGTCCAACTCATCCAGGCGTTTGCCGGTCATGGGCACACAAATGAGGCCACGGCCATGTTTCGCCAGGAAGTTGATTTTCTCGGGAGTGATTTTTTCCGCAGCCACGATAAAATCGCCTTCGTTCTCGCGATCCTCGTCATCCACCACGACCAAAATCTCGCCCTGACGAAATTCTTCGATGGCATCTTCTATTGTATCAAAGATGTTGTGGTTCCTTTCGACCATACCTATTCATATCCCATTTTTTGTAACCACTCTTCAGAAAGTCTGCTCTCCTCCGGTTTGGACAGCAAATTTTCCACATATTTGCCGATGAGATCTACCTCGATGTTTACCCTGTCTCCAACCTGCAATTCGGACAACGTAGTTTTTTTCAATGTGTGCGGAATGAGAGAAATGGTGACCAGATTCCCCTTGAGTCGCGCCACGGTCAAGCTCACACCTTCAATGGCAATGGAGCCCTCGGAGATGACATACTTCATGAGACGGTCCGGAAGTTTCACAGAAAGCAACGTGCCGCCGCGTTGGGGTTGCACCGCTGTGACTTCACCCACTCCGTCTACGTGACCCTGAACCAGATGGCCTCCCATCCGGTCCGAAAAACGCAAGGACAGCTCCAGATTCACCGTGTCGTCGCGTTTGATCCCACCCAGAGTGCTTTTCCGAAGCGTTTCCTCCACCGCTTCCACCTGAAAGGTTTGGTCGTTCACGTCAACGACGGTCAGGCAAACCCCGTTGATGGAAATACTATCATCGACATGCAATTCTCGGACGATCTCTCCGCCCTCGATACTGAAGCGCAATGCCCCGCCTCGAGTTTGGCTTTCCATAACAGTCCCGATTTCTTGAATTATTCCCGTAAACATCTGATTAGTCAGAGTAATATTTGCTGCTCTTGGTCAAACCCACTCGGTCATTTTCTTACTTTGCCAAGCCGGACCAAAAAGCTAAATAAAAAATGTCAAAATGATACAAGTCAAAATAATTAACACTACAACGAAACTTTACATGTCATTCTGGAAGAATCTTTTAGGTTTGGCGGCACCTTGGTCAAAAATAGCAGGATTCATCCTGAATGACGGAGTTTTGTTTAAAACGAATTGATTGTTCGAGTACTGGAGTGACCGTAGGTGGTTTCCATAAATCCATTGATCCAGAACGCCATAACCCCTTGTTCATTAATTCTCTTACTCATTCATATTCTAAAAGAGTTCTTAAATTCATGAATGGTTCAATTTAATGAAATTCTGCCTAAAAGCAAAATATCCTCGCCGACCTGACGCTTGCGCAGATCGTGCAATCGGATGCTCTGTTCCAAACTGTCGATACCGAGATTTTGAAGCGCGCTCAAACCGCTGCCCAGAATTTTCGGCGCCACAAACACGGCCACCTTGTCCACCAATTTCTGTTTGATCAAAGCGGAATTGATTTGGCTGCCACCCTCCACCAGAACCGAAGCGATGCCTTCACGACCCATGCGCTTCAACAACAACCGTAGATCCACATGCCCCTCAGCGTCTGCATCGACGATCCAAACTGCGGCGCCTTTTGCCACCACTTGATTGATGCGATCTTTCGACGCCCGGGCTGTGGTGGCGACAATGGTTTTGTTGACCACGGAATCCGACAAAAGCGTGGAATTTAGCGAGATGCGCAACGTGCTGTCGAC
>JABAHS010115522.1_pt1 | contig 29124 bp, 22 predicted proteins | sample 7062111 | NCBI WGS metagenome assembly JABAHS01 (sample SAMN14534600, study PRJNA622989) | marine sediment metagenome | biome: marine biome [ENVO:00000428]; feature: marine pelagic biome [ENVO:01000023]; material: deep marine sediment [ENVO:00002113]; isolation source: pool of 4 deep marine... | reverse complement strand
ATATTTCCGCTATCCGCATAAACACTTTTGTTTTACACAGAGAATATAAGAATATGCTGAGTAGTTTTAAGGATTTTAAAGCAAGCGGCAAGTGTATAAAGGTGTTTGGGGTGGATGTGCCTGATACTATGCCGATTGAAAAAGACGTCTGGATGGCAAGAATGATTAATAACCTTGTGGGTGACGACCCCGTGCTTGTGCTTGTTGGAAACAGGCACACTTTTAAAAATGTGCAGTGGAAAAACGATGAGAATAAGAAAACGGTGCTTGCCCAAAAACTAAAATCTGACGGCGTAAATGTAGCATCGGTAATGCAGTACTGGGAAAAACAGGACTGCATATCAAAAATCGCAGACTTTTTAGATACCGATAATCAGTACACGGGCGTATATGTAAGCGACATTATAAAGCCGCTTTCTATAAAGCCTCCCGATAATGTTTCTCAAATAACTGACGGCATAATACTCTGGAACTGCGGCACATTTTCCGCCGAAGCTAAAAAACTGGAAAAGATTGAGAAAAAGACGGCTGATATTAAGGTTGATCCCGCTGCTGCCAAGCCCAAGATCGAGACCGACAGGAAGAAGATTGAAAAGAGTATTAAAAGAGAAAGACCAATGGCGGGGATGACAAAAGAAGATGTTCTTAAAACTCTTGGAGAACCTGCAAAGAGAACAGGCGTTAACAGCTATGGCTATGAAAAATGGGGTTATGAATGTGACAGCGAAGAGGGTTTTTATTATGAATGCTACAATCTCACATTCGAAAATGATATACTTGTAAGGATTTCAGACTGGCCGTGATAAATTGTTAGTACCTTTAACTCTGCTCTATTTAATGTTTTCCTATCCTATCACAAAATAAGCAATCAGGCAGATTACAGCTGCGCATATAAAATTCAGTTTTAGCCCGATTTTCATCATCGATTTCTGATCTACCTTTCCCGTTCCAAACACAATCGCATTTGGAGGGGTGGCTACGGGCAGCATAAAAGCGCATGAAGCCGCTATTCCTATTGCAAGGGGCAGGACATTCTGGTTTACCGAAGGTATCTCGGCTCCGACTGCAAGGAATATAGGCACAAGTATAGCGGCGCTTGCCGTGTTGCTTGCAATCTCTGTTAAGAAAATCATAAGAACCGCCGCACCGAATAACAGCACTACAAAGCCGTAATCTATGAGACTGCCATAGAGAATATTTGCAAGATACCTGCTTGCGCCGGTCTCTGAAAGAATTGCGCTAAGCGTTATGCCTCCGCCAAAAAGAAGCAGCACGCCCCAGTCAGTAAACTTCTCTATCTCTTTCCATGATACAACCCTGCTAAGAGTAAGTAGCAATAGAGCAAAAACAGCGACAAGTGAATCGAACCCTTTTTTGATTTCCAAAAAGCTTGAAAGGGGTTTGCTCAGCAGCCAAAGCGCTACTGCAATAAAAAATATAATCACTACAAGCGCGCTGTTTTTATTTATGTAGTCTCTAAGGTTAACGGAGTTATCCTCTGATGATTCCTTGTATAGGAAGCCGGGTCTTATCAGGAAATAAAGAAATGAAATTACCACTGGAAACAAAATCACAAAAGAGGGTACGCCTATATACAGCCAGTCACTAAAGCCCATATTCAGATTGGCTGCAGTGATGCCGTTTGGAGGGCTTCCTACTATGGTTGCTATTCCCCCGATGTTTGCCGAATATGCCAGGCCCAGAAGTATGAACAGGTTTACTCTCTTGTCTTCAATCTTGTTTATTCTGTAAATAAGCCCAAGCGCAATGGGAAGCATCATTGCTGTTGTAGCCGTGTTGCTTATCCACATGCTTATTACCGCTGTGACCAGGAATAGCATTATGATGGAGATTAAGACATTATTTTTAGAAGTCTGTAGAACTATTTTTGCTATAAGCTCATCCATGTTTTGTTTATGAAGCGCTGCTGCAAGGGCAAAGCCGCCCAGAAAAAGGAAAATAATAGGGTTTGCAAAGTGGGTGAATGAGCTTTTAACATCAAAAATCCCCGTGAAGGATGCAATTAGCGGTACTGTAAGGGCTGTGACTGTGATAGGCAGCGACTCTGTTATCCAAAGGGCGGCAATAAGAAAAAGTATGGCAAGCCCTTTAGCTACATCTTTTTCTACCGGAAGGAATTTATATAATCCCGCCGAGAATATGCTTATTGAAATAATAACTATATATTTTTTCACGTTATAGTAAGAATACTTAAATGAATATGATAGAATCCTATTTTAATATAAATGTTAGTGCATGTTCAACAAAGTAAAATGTTGAAATTAAGTAAAATTTTTTTGTTTACCGTCTTTGTGATCATTCCCCTCACAGGGTATGCAGATGCCCAAGTCGCAGAGCACAGCCTTATAAAATTATTTAGTGAAAAGATAAAAGACGATCCTCAAAATCCCGAACTCTATTTTAAGAGAGCTTCACAGCACAGGTATGCGGGGCATTTTGAGAGATCACTTGCTGATTTTATTAAAGCTAAATCTCTTGACCCGGAATACAGTTTGGTGGATTTGGGAATGGGATTGGTATTTCTTGACAGTGGCTGGTACAAGACAGCAGAGGTTTACTTAAAAAGTTTTCTAAAAAACTCTCCTTACCATATAGTGGGCATGACTTCTCTTGCAAGAACTCTTGCCCGTCAGCAAAGGGGGCGGGAGTCTGCAGCTCTATACATGCAAATTTCAAAGAATATAGATAAACCGGCTCCTGAGTTCTATTTGGAGATGGCTGATTCTTATCTTTTAACTAAAAACTACCCGGAGGCTATTAAAGCTCTTGATACCGGAATAGATAAGCTGGGACATATTACATCTCTGGATCAAAAAGCGCTTGAAATAGAGTTGTTAACGGTTAATAGGACAGCAGCGCTGCTGAGGCTCGACAGTCTTATTAAATATTCACCTCAAAAAGAAAGGTGGCTCTATGAAAAAGGGCAGGTTCTCGAATCCGAAGGGAACTACAAACAAGCAGAAGCCTCCTACCTTAAGGCTTTGGATCATTATAACTCCAGACCCCCAAAGCGCCGTAACATTCCGGTGCTTCTAAAACTTAAGGAAACTATTGATTTATCACTTGATAGATTGCGTCAAAGGTAGTACAATGAGCTTAATACCAGAGTATTAATGCAATTTGGTATTAATAAGGGGGGATATATGAAAAATTCATTTACTATTAAGGCAATCTTTATAACTTTTTCAGTACTACTTTTATTCACTTTACTTTTAGCTGATACCAACGCCGCCACAACATTTGTGCCTGCTGGTAGTACATGTAAGTACCTTGATGACGGATCGGATCAGGGCACAGCATGGACTGCTCCGTCTTTTGATGATTCCGCGTGGGCATCAGGCCCCGGTATTCTGGGTTACGGTGATAATCAGGATACAATTGTAAGTTTCGGGCCCGATTCAGGCAATAAATATATAACCACTTATTTCCGCCATGATTTTAATGTTGCAGACCTGAACGGAATAATCGGACTAAAACTTAGGCTACTTAGAGACGACGGCGCTGTAGTACATCTAAATGGTAACGAGGTTCATAGAAGCGAAATGCCGGCAACTTATAATTATCCGCTTCATCAAGAGCAAGCGGCTTTGAAGAAGATACATATTATGGATCATTTATTGATCTTAACCAACTTGTTATAGGCGATAATACTATTGCTGTAGAAATTCATCAAAGAACAGTTACCAGTTCTGATATAAGCTTTGACTTAGAGCTTATCGGCACCAGCGTGGTTGATGTTACAAGAGGGCCGTATCTACAGCGGGGAAGTGACAATCAGGCTATATAGTGAAATGGAGAACAAGCGCACCTACCAACAGCCTTGTTCTATAAGGTACTGACCTTGCTAACCTCAATCAGTCTGAGTTTGATTCGACTGAGACTGACGACCATGAAATTGTTATTAATAACCTGAATCCGGACACAAAATATTATTATGCTGTAGGATACAATGATACAACACAAGATATAGTACTTGCCGGCCAGAACTCAAACCACTTCTTCAGGACTTCTCCCGTTCCGGGTACATCCAAACCAACTAAAGTGTGGATCATCGGTGATTCGGGTACGGCTAATCAAAATGCCGCAAATGTAAAAGAAGCTTACTTAAAATCTCATGTAGGAGATACCGATCTTTGGATAATGCTGGGAGATAATGCATACAACGACGGCACGGATCAGGAATATCAGGCGGCGGTATTTGATATGTATCCGGAGCTTTTGGAAAATACGATGCTATGGTCTACCCTTGGAAATCATGACGGACACTCAGCCGATTCCGGTACGCAAACAGGGCCGTATTACGAAATATTTTCCCTTCCTACGGCAGCAGAATCAGGAGGTTTGGCTTCCGGTACCGAGGCTTATTACTCCTTTGATTATGGAAATATACATTTTGTCTGCCTTGACTCTTATGACAGCGATCGTTCTGTAAACGGGGCAATGCTCTCATGGCTTGAAAATGACCTGCTGGCTACAAATGCGGACTGGGTTATCGCCTTCTGGCACCATCCGCCCTACACAAAAGGCTCTCACGATTCCGACAGGGAGAGGAGATTAATTAGTATGCGTGAAAATGCAGTAAGCCTGCTCGAAGATCATGGGGTAGACCTGGTGCTTTCGGGGCATAGCCATTCGTATGAAAGGAGCTTTTTGATAGATGGCCACTACGGTGATTGCGATTCTTTTGATCCAACCATGCAGCTTGACGGTGGAGATGGAAAGCCTGCTGGTGACGGCGCATACATAAAAACTTCAACCGGAATGGCTCCTCATGAGGGCGCCGTATATGTAGTTGCCGGAAGCTCTGGTAAAACCAGCAGTTTAGATGCTAGCGGACCGCATGAAGCAATGTATATAACACTAGTTGAGCTTGGCTCTGTAGTACTCGATGTTAATGGCAATATCCTGGATGCCCAGTTTATAAGAGATGATGGCGTTATAACGGATAGTTTTACAATTGTTAAAGGCACTGCAACTCCAACCCCAACTCCAACCCCGACTCCGACACCACCATCTGCTTCGCCATATGAGTGTGATATTACAGGAGGACAGGTGAATAATACAAGCTGTGACAGGGGTGATTTCTGCAGCGGCAGAAATAGGCTTGTTTGCAGTGGTGATACCCAGGTGACTGAATGTCTACATGCAGGCAAGGCCCCATCTAACAGTTGTTGTTATAGTGATGCTACAGGTCTTGAATTAAATCATAGCTGTAATGCGCCGGGAGATCCTGTTCCTACTCCAACGCCGGATCCTACATCTACGCCTACACCAACTGCTACTCCGGTCCCAACCCCTACGCCCCCGGCTTGCGTGCCTACGCACAGCAAGGAAAAAGGCCCTCGCTGCTCAGACGGACTTGATAATGACTGTGACGGTGATATAGACGGAGCTGATACGGATTGTTAAAACTAAATAATCTAGAGGGGGGGCGCGCATTAATACGCTTAGCTAACTGTGGTATATACCAAAAACGTGTAATTATAGTGTGCGCGGTATACTGAGCATTTTAGCGTGACTCAAATCAGGCCTGTTTTGAGAGACAAGCTGGATTTGATAAAATAACCTGTTGTAAAAGCCTTGAGTCAAGGGGTATATCAATTGTAACAGATAACAGAGACATCCCTTTGCGGAAAATGCAGATATATTGGGGATATTTACAAGAGCAGTTACTCACAAGCATCATGGAGTAAGCAAAACTAATCTGATATATTATGTAGAGGAACGGGAGTTTAGGTTTAATAATAGACATCTTCGCCGGATGTCTAATTTCCTGTATTGATTAGATCCTTTATATGAATATCAAATCTAAACACAAGCCATATCTCTCTGTTGTTATCCCTGCCTACAATGAGCAAGAGGTAATAGGATCAACATTAGAAAATGTCCTGGAATATTTGGAAGGACAAAGCTTTGGGTACGAAGTAGTTGTAGTTAATGACGGCTCTACAGACGGCACCGCAGATATCGTCTCGGAATTCATACCGGCAAACTCAAGGATAAAGCTGCTTAACACCGAAAAAAACTCCGGCAAGGGATGGACTGTAAAAATGGGGATGTTGGAAGCCGCAGGCAGATACCGCCTTTTTATGGATGCAGACAACTCTACGTCTATTGATCATTTTGAGCTTATGAAGCCAATCCTGCAATCAGGTGCTGGGATTATAATAGGCTCACGCAGGGTAAAAGGCGGAAAAATCGCGGTACATCAACACTGGATAAGAGAAAACCTGGGACGCGTGTTTAACCTTGCCGTACGAATAATTAACGGCCTTCCGTATAGCGATACGCAGGCAGGGTTTAAACTGTTTTCCGGCAATGCGGCAGACAAAATATTTGATTTACAGACCCTGCCGGGCTGGGCATTCGATATTGAAATTTTATTAATAGCAAGAGCGCTCGGTTATGAAGTCCGGCAGATACCGATAACATGGAAAAATCATTCTGACTCACGCGTAAGATTTTCAGGAATGATAAAAATGTTAATTGATCTATTTAAATTAAGAATAATCAGATGCTGCAGGTCTTGAATTAAATCATAACATATCTTTAATGCATCGACCGGTGCTGTTCTTGCTTCAACACCGGTTCCGACACCGACTGCTACTCCGGTCCCAACCCCTACGCCCCCGGCTTGCGCGCACCTGCGCACAATAAGGAAAAAAGGCCCTCGCTGCTCGGAGGGACTTGATAATGACTGTGACGGTGATATAGACGGCGCCGATACGGATTGCTAGTCAGCTGTTTTTTAGTTTATAATAAGTACTATAAATAAGAGGAATTAGAAAAGTTTCTGACTCCTCTGTGTATCTAATGATATAGTGGGGTGCGAGTTATGAATAAGATATTAATGCTGTTTGTCCTATCTTCTTTGCTATTAATATCCACGGCTTTTACTGATCCTAATCATATGCCCAAAATTGAAACCTCAAAGGAATTTAACAAACTGAAGGTGCTTTTGGGCAGATGGGAAGGTAAAAGCGAGAAGGAAAAGGAGGGTATGCCTAAAGAATATCTAGTCGAATATAAACTAACTTCGAATGGAAGCGCAATACTTGAGACTTCATTTCCAGGCGGCCCAAATGAAATGGTTTCTGTGTACTATGACGAAAAGGGAAGACTTTCGATGAAGCACTACTGTGCGCTGGGTAATCAGCCGTTTATGCAGCTTGCCGGCTCAGGCGACAATAGCATCTCTCTTGATTTTGCTGAGGATAACTCAATAGATCCTCAAAAAGAGCCTCATATGCACGCACTGAATATAGTGTTTGAAGACAGCGACAATATCGTTCAAAACTGGACAAGCTATGACGGCAAGGGCGGCAAGGAAACACACACAATGAAGCTTGCTCGTGTTAAATAGCTGTGCCAGGGATTGCCGCTTTATAAATTTAATTATTCCCATACGGATATGCCTGAAAATGCCGGGTTTTATATTATTATAGCAGGGGTGGCGCTGATCATCATTGGCGCTATAGTTTGGACAGGAGCGCTATCATGGTTTGGCAACCTTCCGGGGGATATAAAAATAGAGCGGGAGGGGGCAAAGATTTATATTCCTATTACCTCTATGTTAGTGGTTTCGGTTGTTCTATCGGTGCTGTATCAAATAATAAAAAGAATTTAACTTTTGTAATTAATCTGAAGACCCTTGATCGTCTGAGTAAATTGTTACCGGAAGCTCAATATAAAAAGCGGCTCCTTCATTTTTTTTGCTAAGCACCGTTATCTTCCCTCCATGCTACTTTATAATCCCATACGATACCGAAAGACCAAGCCCGGTGCCCACGCCTTCTGCTTTTGTGGAAAAAACGGATCGAAAATGTTATCGATATGCTTTTTACCTATTCCGCTTCCGTTATCGGTAAATCAAATGTTAATGACTCTTTCAACTTTGTTTTGAACATTATTCATATATTTATTGTGTTTGGTCTCAATAATAATCTGCCTGTCTTCTTCCTTGTCCAGCATAGCCTGTTCGGCATTTATTAACATATTAAGAAATACCTGCTGCAGTTGATTTGCATCTGCCATTGTTTTGGGAATTTTCGGATCCAGATTTTTTATTAATTTTATTTTGTGCTTTCTTTAGTCATATTCCTTTAGCATCACAGTGCTTTCTATTATTTCGTTAATGGAGCAGGATTTCTTTTCAGAACCTTGTTTTCTTGCAAAGGACAGCAGGTTTTGGATTACTTTTCTGGCTCTTGTAGCTTGCTGATTTATAATCTCTATGGATTTTTTCAGTTCATCATCGAGTTCTGATTCTCCTAAGATCATCTCCGAATATCCCAGCACTACTGCAAGGGGGTTGTTTACTTCATGCGTGACCCCTGATATCAGTTCTCCTATCGCAGCCAGTTTAGCAGACTGAGTTAACTGCTGCTGGAGAATTTTCCTCTCCGTAATGTCACTAATGATAGCTGTATAGAGGTTTTCTCCGCCTATTTTGCATACTGAAAATGAGCACTCTATTGGAAATTTATCGCCGTTTTTTCTGAGCCCCGAAAGCTAAATCGTCTTGCTAAGACTATCTGTATTGTTTGGATTAAAATATTTATTAAAACCGGGGTTAAATATGCTTTTGTAATTATCGGCTACAAGATATTTAAACTCGGCATTTATTCATCCTGCTTATACTTAAACATCCCCTCTGCTGCCGGGTTAAACAGGGTTATTTTACATCTATCATCAAATGCGATAATTGCTCTATTGGCCGTTTCAACAAGATTTCTATACTTTTCTTCCGATTCCTCCAGGGAATTTAACAGGTTTTTTCTAAGCGTAATGTCCTCTACTACCGATACTATTGCAATCTGGCTTCCGTTTTTATCCTTCACTACCGAAGTTTTTTCATATACCGGAAACACCTCGCCATTTTTCTTTATGCTTAACCTCTCGCCTTCCCAGCCTACCATCAATATTGCTTCATATATTTTTTCGCTCACCCCCGCAGGGTCGTCAAACGGATAGAGCATGCTGCTGTTCTTCCCAATAAGTTCATCCAGGCGGTATCCGAAAATACTTGTGTGCGCGGGGGTAATATAAATGATGTTTCTGTCAATATCGGTAATAGTAACAGCGGAGTGAAGGCTCTTTACGGCGGCAGAAAGCCGCATGACTTCTGTGCTTTCCTTTTTTATTTCCGTAATGTCTCTTGCAAAAAGTAGTGCTGCGGGTTTTTCTTCATGTTCGGAGAGCAAAATTTTTGCATCGAGCAATATTTGTTCTTCTGTATTTTTTATCAGTGCAATCTCAAATTTAGGTAGCTCTTCACCAGCGAGGCATTTTTTAATATTTTCAATGAATATGTTTTTATATGCATTAGAAACTATATCTATTGTATTAAAGCTGTAGATTTTGGATAGGGAGTACCCAAGTTGTTCCGAGCCGCTTGGATTTGCGAATTTTATTCTGTTGTTCTCTATAAGAAATACAAGATCGTCATAGCTTTCGACCACTGATTTATAGATTGATTCATCGGCGCTGTAGCTGAGTGAAGAATCGTTCTCGTTAATGTTTGGTTTTTGGCATGTTCAAATAGTTATGAGCCCACCTGGTTACCGAAGTTTGATAAAATAAACCATATATACTATATGATAAAAAATATAGTTTAAACTTTCATGTGCTAATAGTATAATACTTTTTCTGTAGTTAGGTATAGTTTATATGGGTGAATAATCAAGAATAGAAATCTAGATAATAAAAATGTAAATAAAATAAATATCGGAATGCAAACGACACCTGATTTTTGTTTGCCGTATAGTATATTCAAATTTGATAGGATATTAACACATAGATATTGACAGGTTATCTGTAATATTTTTTAAGCACTTTAACTCTTATGATTTACTTACGTTTTGTTGGAATAGCTTTTGCGATTTTTATTCTCTTCTATATTTGGGTTTTCAAATCCAGAAGCCGTAGCTTTAGGAAATATGAAAAACTCTTTGTTAGTATCTTTGCGTTAACTCTCATTGTTTTAGGAATATTTCCCGATACCTTGAATTTTGTACTCGAGCTGTTTTCTTTCAGCAAGGGCGGGGGAAACAGGATTTTGGGGCTGTTGGTTCTTTCAAACTTTTTTCTTTATTTCTTATTGTTTCTATCGCTGTCAAGAAATAGAAACACAGAGCAGGTACTGGATAATCTTGTAAGGGAGCTTGCCAAAAATGAGTTCAGGAAGGCGGGTAATAAAAGTAATCAGGGCAACGCTCCTGTATATGTAGTGATTCCGGCGTATAATGAGGCCCAAAATATAGCAAATGTATTGGAGCGCATTCCTGATAGTGTTTACGGCCTTGCGACAAAGACGCTTGTGGTAGTCGATGGCTCTACCGATGAGACCGAGCAGGTGGTTAAAGGCCTGAATAAACCGGCAATCTCTCATACGATAAACAGGGGAGGCGGCTCGGCGCTTAAAGCCGGGTATCAGGTGGCGCTTGAAGACGGGGCCGAGATCGTTGTGACTCTTGATGCCGATGGGCAGCACCTGCCCGAAGAGATACCAGATATAGTAAAACCAATAATTGATGGTGAGGCGGATTTGGTAAATGGCTCGCGCATTTTGGGTAATTATGAAAAAGATAATCAAATTCGCAGTCTTGGCGTGCTAATATTTAACTGGCTCATTACAATACTTATGATGAAGAGAATTACCGATGCTTCAAATGCGTTCAGGGCAATACGGATGAGTGAATATCCCAAGCTTGAGCTGCGGCAAAGGCAGTTTCATAGCTCGGAGCTTCTCATAGAATCACTAAAAAAGGGTTTAAGGGTAGTTGAAGTTCCTATTACTATTAAAAAACGAATGAGCGGTGAGAGCAAGAAAGGTACGACTATCAGTTATGCTCTTGGTTTTACACGCGCTATCTTACTCACCTGGCTGCGCTAGAGATAAAACATTTTTATAATAAATGCTCGAACTAAAAACTACACTCTCAGAAATTGAAAAAGCTCTAGGAGTATGGAACTCAGTACCTCCGGAGGTCTGGAAAATTCTCTGGCCGCTTTTGTTAATGACAATCTCGTCTTATCCCATAATAATCTGTATAAGCGGGCTCAGGACAAGGTTTATAAATACTCTTGACAGCCTGCTGCTCTCACTCTTTATTGGTCTTGGTTATTATACCCTTGTACTAAGCCTGCTAAATGCGGTTTTAGGTATTCCTGTAAGCGCTTTGTCTTTTTATATTTTGTTTTTCTTAACCCTGGGCGCCTGTATTTTTATAATTCATAAAAACAAGATTGACTGGAAAGTGTTGTGGGAGAGAAAAGACTGGTTTTTACTGGCAGCGATGCTGGCGGTAGTATTTTTTTGCGGTTATACCAGATTTCCAAACACGCTTTCATATCCTGACAGATTGCTTGATTCTGATCCCTACAGGCACTATCCACGCACTGAAGCCATAGTCCAGACAGGCGATATTTCCAGGTATGAGCCTCACCTTGCAGGGCAAGTCCCGATCTTTGAGGTGCAGGGGTGTTATGTTTTGGCTGCCGTGATTTCCGAGGTAAGCGGCGTGGACTCATGGCAGGTGTGGAAATACGGCTCCCTGTTTATGGGGATTTTATCTATAATGGCATTCTATATTTTTTGCGCATATTTTTTGCCGGGAAGACCAAGAGAGTCAATAGGTATATTCGCTTCGCTCGTACTTGCAGGTATAGCCGTACACATAACCAGAACAAAAATGGGTTTTAGCGTAGCATGGGCCCTTCCGTTCCTGCCCCTTGCTTTCTTAATGCTGCTGTATTCCTTTCGTTACAGTTCGGTGCTTTATGGCTGTTTGTTCGGGCTTATGTTCCTGTTCGTGGGGCTTTCTAATATGGTGCCTGTTTCTATCTCGGTAGTTTTTATTTTTTTCTACTGCTTCTATGAAGTGATAAAGCGGGGGCTCAAATTTTATAAAAACAAACGGTTTGATTATAGGGACAGGCTGTTGAAGCCATTTTGGGGGCTTGCTGCGGGTACGCTTATTTTTATGACTTACATACTTATTTGGCAGATCACTTATGCAGGCGCATCACTAACCGCGATTTCTAAAGGAAGCTCATTTGAAAACATGAATATAATGCGCGGAGTAATGCAGAGGGAGGAGGCAAAAGAAAAAGACAGGGTGAAAAACAGCAGGAATACCAGTTCTTCCTATAAGTTTTTGAGTGAAAATATAGGATGGCATAATACTCTGATTCTAAACAGATATATAGGGCTTGATAAACTGTTTGCGGGAATATTTACCGTACTCTTCTTTATCCTGTACCCTTCTAGAAGAATTCTCTATAAATCCAAGGACGATGACAAGACAGACGGCAGCTGGGGTGATACCATGGTCTTTCTGCTTATCATACTATTTGTGCCGCTTTTGCATTACTGCCTACTTAAAAATTTTATGAGGCCAAACACTATCGAAAAAGAACACCTGTACAATACAACATCGATATTAGCTAAATTAAAATCGGATGACCCTGTAATAAAAAAACACCTGCTGCCTTCACTGCAAGGCTCTTTTAAATCATCACTGCAAAACTACCCCGTTAATACCTCGCTATCAGAGCAGCAGCAAGAAGAATTACTCGGTGGCTTGAACCATTTAATCCAAAACAAGTCTCTATTCAATGAATCAAGAAAAATCCCGTCTGATCTGGATATTTTGAGAAGCAAGACCAGAAAACTGATGGAAAATGTGCAGAGGGGAGATGATCTAATCTATATAAACAGGTTAATAATCGAGGATTTTTTCGCAGGAGATATAGAGAGAAGAGACCTCTTTGGTTTTATAAGAATACCGACTTTTACGGGAAGAACATACAGGTATCTGATAATCCCCGCTTTTGGCTTATCTCTTGGCATAGCGCTGTTTGCTTATTTAATAGTAAGTATCGCCTCAGGCGGGCTTTTCTCTTTGTCAAAATCAGTAAAAGTAATTAGATCAAATCTTGGGAATAAGTTCTCTGAACCTAGACAGCAGGGACTTATAAAGCTTTGTTTGCTGTCCGTAGTCTTCATTTTTATAAGCCATAATACGCTCTTTTCAAAGGGATATGGCCACTGGCCGCCCACGTCCAAGCCTCATGAAGAAAAAGCATTCAGGTGGCTTTCTCAAAACCTGCCTGCAAATTCAAAAATGTTTGCATACTGGTTCCAGGCAGATTTTATCGGCTCATACAGCTACCACGCTAAAAATCCGGTGGTTTCTATAATGGCCGGCAGCAGCAGGCGTACTGGTATAAGGAGTAATATGTGGCCCCCTATGGAGATTGATAATCTTACGATCCCTGAGACCCGCTCAATTGCTGATATAAAAAAATATACTGAGCAAAAACCGGGTAATTATTACGTATTTAAAGCCCGTTTTGGCCCGTATATTGATTTTAGTAAAGACCCCCTGTTTAATCTGGTTCTTAAATACGATGACAAAAAATGGGGTGTTGTAGAAATCTATGAACTAACTACGAATGATTTTCTTATTAACAAAACGAATTATGAAATTAATGAGTAAGTTTTAAATAAATGGAGTTTATAAGGCTATATAAAAAGTAGATGACGAAATTCAAAAATAGTACTTGCATCATAAGTGTTGAGGGATACATAAACCTAAAATCATGTCCATTAACAGCTTCAGGACAAATGCCGTAATAGGAGGATTCAATCTGTGGAGCTTCCATTTACGGCCTGTGTGTACTGATTCATTGAATCAGGGGACATATTGGCCGGGGAATAGATAAGCCAGACTGAAATTGCTATAATTAGGCAGGTAGTGATGAAAGGAAGAGGTTTGATGTGTTTCGTTGCAAACTGTTTGGTAGTCCGCATTGATTGGATCATTATGAAGAGTTTTGCTTATGATCTAGCATATATAATTCTAATTAGAATCCGAAGATTTTTATTTCCACTTTAAGTTTCCAACGTCGGTTAATAAAGAAAAAGCGCAAATAAGAGCATTTGTGATTAATAAAAAGAATATAAGCGTGGAAAAAGCAACCGAACCGACTTTATCAATTCCATATAATGCCAGAATCTGAATAAGCAGAATGTCTCTTGTTCCCAGTCCCAGAAAGCTTATGGGTATCATTGAAACCAGTGAAACCAGCGCGGAAATTCCAAGAATGTCTATATATGGTATCCCAAGCCCGATTGATTTTGCCAGGTAATATATGGAGCTGAAGTTGCAAATCAGCGCAAGCGCCGTTAGTATAAATGACAAAGCCAACGGCTTAAAGTCCGGCTGTCTAACGGAAATATTATTGTTGAGGTTTTTGGAAGACGGTTTCTTTGCCGATCTAATTAAATAGTTTATTACTGTTCCAACCAAACTGCTTTTAAAGATCGCAAGGGATATTAAGCTTACAATAATCAGGTAAATAACTATAATTTTGGAATCTATTTGAGCGCCTATAGCGGAAAACGTAAAGAAAACGGTACTGCCTATTATGGATATTCCAAGTACATCGAACAGGCGGTCAAGCAGCGTTCCGTATATAGATGCTGAAAAAGGAGTTCCCTTCTTCTCAAAGTATACGGCCTTTATAAATTCGCCTAATCTTCCAGGGGTTATACTTCCTATGAATATTGAGTATGCGTATATTTTTATATAGTCTGTAAGCCTGAGTCCTGAGCCCTGGGTGTTCATGATAACAGATAGCCTCAAAGACCTTAATAATAGAGAAGGTATGAACAGTACAGCAGCTACCAGTAAATTTGATAATTTGGTGTGTTCAATGATTTCTAAAAACTCACCAGGATCGATCCTCGAAATAACTATGAGCAGAATTATTAAGCCTACACTTCTTTGAAGTATATATTTTGTGTTCTTTGTAAGTAGTTTTTGAGGTTTCAAACTATTAATAGGCTCACTATACTAATATTTAGCAAACTCTATTTGCCCGGTGAATTGTATGAGAAATTGCATATTGCATTATCCTTTAGAACCTTACTTCAATACTGATGATTTCCTTCTGGATCCATCCCACCTGATGTCGGGGAAATGAGCCTCTTTCCGCTCCTCAATCCTGTCTTTATGCTCTAAAAGGTCTTTGAACATAAGTCTTAATTCAGAGTCCATATCCCGGGTTGGTTTGTACCCAAGCTCAAGAAAGTGATCATGGTCGGGGTTATAATAGTGCTCTTCCATTTCTTCTCTTGGGTTTTCGAGCGGCTGTATGGTTGCATTCAGATCAAATTCATTGCCGATTTTCTGAACCTTTTGAGCTAACTCCATGATCGAGTAGACTTCTTCAAACTGGTTAAAAACCCTGTATTCGCCTCTTTGAGGAGGGTTTTCGGTAGCTATCGTGAGGCACTGCACCGAGTCTCTCAGGGGAATAAATCCTCTCTTTTGCTTTCCAAGGCCATAGGGTGTAATAGGTATGCCAATTACTGCCTGAGCGCAAAAACGATTGATTGCGGTTCCAAAGCTTTGATCGAAATCAAACCTGGTCTTAAGGTCTTTTTCCCGTGGCATATCATCAATCTGGGTACCGTACACGACTCCCTGCATAATGTCTGTGGACCTTAGACCCCAAATTCTGCAGGCCATCTCAACATTATTGGTATCGTGTACTTTGGACTGATGGTACCAGCTTCCCGCCTTTCTTGGGAACATCATCTTGTCTTTTCTCCCTCTATATTCAATCTCAAAAAACCCTTCGGGAATATCGACGTTAGGGGTGCCGTATTCTCCCATCGTACCCAGTTTTACAAGATGGCACTCCGGTACTACCTCACGCATAGCAAACAGTGTGTTGAGAGTTCCGATAATGTTGTTTTGCTGCGTGTAAACGGCATGATGTACATCTACCATGCTATAGGGCGCAGAGGGCATCTCTCCAAGATATACTATTGCTTCCGGCTGAAAAGATTTATACGCGTTTAATACAAAATTATAATCTGTAAGATCACCTTTATAAAAACGCAGGTTCTGACCTATGTGTTTGCGGTAGGCGCTCAGGCGCTCAGCCATTGGCGCAATGGGAATTGCGGATTGTGACCCCATCTCTCCCACCCATCTTCTTCTGCTATAATCATCAATTCCGGCTACTTCATGGCCGTTCAGAGCAAGGTGCATGCTAAGCGCCCAGCCAATATAACCATCTACTCCGGTGATAAGAATTCTCAATTAATTAACTCCTCATATTATCTTTTTTATTATTTCAGCATCATTAAATATAGCTGATTACTAAAAGATTAGAACAAATGATTTCCCAGTTTAAATAAACTCTTAAAATCTAATATGTAAGACCTTGGTAGGTAAGACTTCAGGAAATATTGCTATATTATTCTCTGAAGCTCAAATTCATATCATTAATAGAGCTTATTCATAACCTCTTAATTAGTACTACAGACAATTAATTTACATTGAAATTTATCTCATAGGCAGTGCCTGTGTGCTCAAGTCTTTTGATTGGTCCCTTTATTTGTTGAACCAGACCCACAATCAACTGAAGCCCAAGGGTATCTGATTTTGTAAAATCGAAACCTTGAGGCAGTCCTACTCCATTATCTTCATAATTCAAAATAATTAGGTTATTAGCTTCTTTGTAGAGCTTTATTGTTATTTCTTTTTGCGGGGTACTCCCATTTGCACTGAAGCTGCTCTCCGGGAAGGCATGTTTAAGTGAGTTTGATATAAGCTCATTTAGAATAAGCCCGCATGGTATAACTGTATCGATGCTTATGTTTACGTCTTTTAGGTTATCGACATGAAGGTTGAATTTTATATCATCCGGCGCAAGCTCAAATGAGTTATATAGGTAGTCTATAAGGGTTCTGATGTAGTTGTTAAAATCAAGTGACTGAAAGTTTTCTTCCTGATACAAAAGTTCGTGAACTAGCGCCATGGACATGATTCTGTTCTTGCACTCATCAAACTTGCTTAGCGTAAGTTCATCCTTATATACTGTTAGTGAAGATGGCGGTATCAGCCTTGGCAGCAGAGGCTGTTCTGTTACCCATGCGGCGCAGGTGGTCGGTTTTCCTTTCGCTTATCTTTTATTACCACTTTTTATTTTAATAAGAAGATTTGGAAGAAAATTAAAAATCACAAACAAAGAGTAAGCTTCATGAGGCGGCATTAATATAATAATATTAGTGCTGCTTTCTATTCCTTTCATATAAATCTATTCTGCATTCCATCACTTCACCTGGGCGCGTAAATTCTTATATTTTGCGATAACTAATTTTAGCTTTTAGTTTTAACTATGATACAAACTAAAGTTTATATCTTTCATTTCCTATTGAATTATTTCTATGATCAAATAAAATTTTGTTTAAGTCTAGCTGAATTGGATTAGTTGTTTATTGACCCCCGAAATAATATGAGCTCAGATAATATGGATAATATTGATAGTAAGATAGATTATAAAAGCCTATATTATACTCTATATGATAATACTTTATCAATGCACTACACACTTGATAAATATTTTTGCATAGTTGCTGTTAACAGATTTGGGGCAGAGAATCTAGGCTATAAACCCGAGGAAATGATTTCGCAAAAATTCACTAATTTCATACACCCTGAATATCATAAAAATATTACTGAACAGTTAGGGTTTTGTTGGGACAGTCCCGGGCAGATACTTCAGTGGGAATTTAAGATGTCCCGAAGAGATGGACAGATTGTTTGGATAAAGGATAGTGCTCGTACCATAGAGAGCAGCAACCCAAACAATATACTCATTTCATGTGAAGATATAACTGTAAAAAAAGAGGCTGAACAGTCTGTGGATGAAATTATAACGAGCTATAAAATAGAGTCGCTAAGCAGACTTGCAGGAGGAATAGGTCATGATTTTAATAACCTTCTTACAGGTATTCTTGGGAATTTATCTCTAATAAAGACTCATCTGAATAATGATCATATATCATATGAAAAGATAGTAGAAATTGAAAATACATCTATAATGGCAAAAGAGCTGGCTGAAAAACTTTTTGTTTTCTCTACGGGAGGGGAGCCTTACAAATCGCCGCAGTCTGTTTATAACCTTCTGAATCAATCACTACAGACCGAAAACACAGACGGGAATGTAACGTTTGATATCACAAGGCATGACCATTCTGATACTATAAACGCCGATTCTGAGCAGATAAAACAGGTTTTCCACAACATAATATTAAATGCAAAACAGGCCATACTTGGAAGCGGTGAGATTAGTATTAATCTGGAGAATATCATAATAAATGGTAAAAGCAGTCTTCCGCTCAGCGAGGGAAGTTACATCGTAGTTAGTTTTACTGACAGGGGCTCGGGAATTGCTGCCGATGAACTGACAAAGGTTTTTGATCCGTACTATTCTACAAAGCCCGACTGCGTTGGGCTTGGGCTTTCTATAGCAAGCGCAATTATAAAAAATCACGACGGGCATATTGAAATAGATTCAGAAGAGGGCATTCAAACCACAGTGAAGGTTTATTTACCGTCTGTTGATGATAATAGTAGTGATGGGGAACAGCAAAAACTGCAGAGGCCTCAGGCAAAAAGTGAAGAGGTATTAGACGGTAAGCTTTTAACCGACAAAAGAGTATTGGTAATGGATGATGAGGATTTTATTAGAAAGGTAGCAGGGAACATATTAGAACATCTGGGATGTGAAGTGGATTTTGCAGTAGACGGGCAGGAGGCTGCCGAAAAATATAGAGCAGGTTTTAATACCGATAATTCGTTTGATTTCGTATTATTGGATTTGACCGTGCCTGAGGGTTTGGGTGCTGAGGATAGCATTAAACTTTTAAGAGAGGTAGATCCGGAGGTAAAAGCAATAGTATCGAGCGGGTACATTAATGATCCTGTTATGGCTAATTATAAGGATTACGGATTTTTAGGCATGATAAAAAAGCCTTACGAGATTGAAGATTTTATAAAATCGTTTTATGATTTATTGGATTTGGATAATAATTAACTGTCATTTAACTCGAATTTTATAGGTATTTTTACCCAGCTTGCAAGCACTGAACCGTTTTTCCTTCCTGGTATAAAGCTCCATTTGTTTACGGCACTAACAGCAGCAGTATCTAAAATTTTATGAGCCGAGCTTCTTTCAATATTTACCTTCCCTACCTTGCCGTTTTCCAGTACGAGTACTTTTAACAGCACCGTGCCCTCATATCCTCTCCTTCTGGCAATCAGCGGATAGGCTGGTTTGGGGTTTGCGCTGTAATCGGGATAGGCGTCCCGGGTTATGCTGCCCGGGGTTAAAACCGGCTTATCAGCAACCTTTGTATCACTATATTCTGCTTGCTCTGTTTTATTCTCTGATATATTTTGAGCCTCTTTTATATTTTCTACAGCCGGCCGCTGTAATATGACAGTCTTCTTTTTAACTTTTGGTTTGATTTTGCTCTTGTTTGCAGGTTTTACACTTTCTATATTGGTTTTTGCTAAACTTGCAGTAACCGGCCCTGGCTGAGGTATTTTTTTAGTCAGGCCCTTATTTGAAGCTAATTTTACGGTGCTTACTTCAAAAAAACCGGATATGGCAACTTTAGCTTCGCTTTTGAATATTAATGCTAAAACTGATATTAGGATAAAATGCACTAAAAGCGATATGAAAATAAATCTTTTTATATTTTTATTTTTTTTCATACGGAAGCGCAGGATTTTTTTCAATTATAATAACTGAAGAAATTCTTATATAAATGATGGCGGTATTAATGATTTTTACTTAAGGCTAAAAACAGGAAGGTAATAGGGAAGTAATATAGTTGTATATATAATATTGAAGCTTACTCCAATACCGGCTCTACACCGATTATTCTAATGTTTTTTGCAATATAGCCCGGCGATCCCGCGCCAAGTGTGGTACCGCCTTTAAGGTATACATCGCTTGAGTTTGCGGGCACAGTAATCGGAAGCACCCCGCTTGTGCTGCTTAAATATCTGTTATATTTGGGGTAGTTAGAGTAGTAATCAACCTTGACTCTTACATCTTTATAATCTATATCGGCCGTATTTTCTATCTTTACGTGATGGATGATTGCTACACGGGCCGCAATATAAAACTGCCAGTCGGTTATTTCCAGGTATCTCTGAGGGTTTTTGGCCATATCTGTCCTGGAAGCCTCTTCAGCCGTTGCCTGCTCAAGCGCTGAGAACGACAACAGAGCCGGTAATATAATAGCAGCGATATATTTTATCATTTGGGACCTCCTGCGCACTTAATAACAATATTTTAGCAGAAAAAAACGGTAATACCCGATTTTTGCTCACAATGGGCGAAAAATTACTTTAATTATCATAAAAAATCAGTATAATCTATAGGCTCGGCTGAATACTGTCAGCAACGGTGTTTCTTTAGGATTTAATTCCTGGGTAGAAATCGTACACGTAAGAATAATAAATTTGTTTTTAAATAGGTATTCAGAATTATATTCTTTATAGGTGATTTGTTATATGAACAAAGTCGGATATCCGAAAAAACAGGGTTTATACGATCCGCAGTTTGAACATGATTCATGCGGAATTGGATTTGTAGTAAACATTAAGGGCAAAAAATCCCACACTATAGTAAGGCAGGCAATAGAGGTGTTAGTAAACCTGCAGCACAGAGGGGCCTGCGGCTGTGAAGCTAATACCGGTGATGGCGCTGGTATTTTGATACAGATGCCCGATGCATTTATCAGAAAAGCAGCGTCAGAGCAGGAAATTAATCTTCCCGATTATAAAAACTATGGCGTGGCCATGATATTTTTGCCGCCAGATGATAAACAAAGAGGCAAAATTGAAAAAGTATTTGAAAAAATTGTAGAAGACGAAGGGCAGAAATTTTTGGGCTGGAGAACCATTCCTACAGACAATTCAGATCTTGGCAATACCGCAAAATCCTGCGAGCCTTCCGTAAGACAGGCTTTTATCGGGAGAAATCCTGATATAAAGGACGACATAGATTTTGAGAGAAAATTATACGTAATAAGAAAGAGATCGGACAACGAAATAAGGTATGCAGGTATGAAAGGGGGCGATCAGTACTATGTATGCAGCCTCTCTTATAAAACCATTGTATACAAAGGAATGCTTACAACAGATCAGCTCGATCTTTATTACCCGGATCTTTCAGATACCGATATGCAAAGCGCAATTGCTCTTGTGCATTCCAGATTCAGCACCAACACGTTCCCAAGCTGGGACAGGGCTCATCCATACAGATATGTAATTCACAACGGAGAAATAAATACCCTTCGTGGAAACATAAATTGGATGAACGCAAGGCAGGCAATCCTGCAGACTGAACTCTATGGAGAGGACATAAGCAGAATATTTCCCATAATAAACCCCGAGGGGAGCGACTCATCGGCTTTTGGAAACTGTCTTGAGTTCTTAACACTGTCCGGAAGACCAATTGAGCATGCAGTGATGATGATGATACCGGAGCCGTGGTCAAGGCATGAAAGCATGTCCCAGCAGAAAAAGGACTTTTATAAATATCACAGCTGCATGATGGAGCCATGGGACGGCCCTGCTTCAATAGGATTTACTGACGGCGAGAAAGTGGGGGCGGTGCTTGATAGAAACGGACTCAGACCATCAAGGTACTATGTTACAAAGGACGATCTTGTAATATTAGGCTCAGAGGTCGGAGTGTTGGATGTGCCTGTAGAGAATGTAAAATACAAGGGCCGTCTGCAGCCGGGAAGGATGTTGCTTATTGATACCGGACAGGGAAAGATTGTTGAAGATGAAGAGCTAAAAAATACGCTGTCTTCAGAAAAGCCTTATTCTAAATGGCTCGGTGAGTATATGATAAATATTGATGATATAGACGAGCCTAAAGAGAAAGAAGAAACAACCAATTATGAACACGCTGAACTCCTTACTCGTCAAAGAGTTTTTGGATACACGTTTGAAGAGCTTAGGGTTCTAATCGGCCCAATGGCACAAAATGCGGTTGAACCCGTGGGTGCCATGGGAGTAGATACGCCGATTGCGGTTTTATCTGATAAACCCAAGCTTCTATACAACTATTTTAAACAGCTTTTTGCACAGGTTACTAACCCTGCAATCGACGCATACAGAGAAGAGCTTATAACAGATACCAGGGCGCACCTTGGGGCCGAAAAAGACCTTATTAACCCCGCTCCAGACAGCTGCAGAAAGATAGAGCTTGACGATCCGTTTTTAACCAACAAGGCGCTCAATAAAATAAAACACATAGACAGCGAGCATTTTAAATCAGAAGTTTTCCCTATTCTTTTCGATCCAAAAAAAGGCGGAAAGGGTCTTGGCAAGGCTCTGGATAAGGTATTTAAGGATGTGGATAAGGCAATATCAAAGGGAATTAATATAGTGATTTTATCCGACCGGGGATTTAATAAGAAGAAATGCCCTATCCCCGCGCTTTTAGCAGTCGCGGGTCTAAATCACCATTTAATCAAAAACGGGAACAGGATGAAGGTGTCTATTGTGCTCGAATCGGGTGAGCCTAGGGAAGTACATCATTTTGGTCTTCTTATAGGTTACGGCGCAAATGCAATAAATCCATATATGGCTTATGAAACGCTAAGCGGAATGATCAGGCAAAACCTTTACTTAGAAGATATAGATTTTGATAAAGCAGTAGAAAATTTTAACAAGAGCCTTGTAAAGGGTGTAATTAAAATTATGTCCAAGATGGGCATTTCTACTGTACAGAGTTATCACGGCGCCCAGATATTCGAAGCCCTGGGGTTAGACCAGGACTTTGTAGATAAATATTTTACATGGACTCCTACAAGAATAAACGGCGCGGATATTAATGTAATAGCGCAGGAAGCAGTAAAAAGACACTCAAGCGCATTTCCAGATAGAGATGTGAAGGAAGAAACTCTCGACGAGGGCGGCATATACCAGTGGAGGCATGGCGGCGAGCGTCATATGTGGAACCCTAAAACAGTTCACAAGCTCCAGCATGCAGCAAGGACAGGCAGTTATGAGCTGTATAAAGAATTTGCCGAGCTTTCAAACAATGAAGAAAAAGAACACTTTACGCTTAGAGGACTATTAGATTTTAAAACGGATAATGATCCCATCCCAATCGAGGAAGTCGAGTCGGCAGAAGAGATATGCAAGAGATTTAAAACAGGGGCCATGTCGTATGGTGCTATAAGCAAGGAAGCCCACGAGGGGCTTGCAATTGCCATGAACCGCATTGGGGCAAAGAGTAACACGGGGGAAGGAGGAGAGGATACTGACAGGTTTACCCCCGATGAAAACGGAGACTCAAGAAGAAGCGCCATTAAGCAGGTGGCTTCGGGAAGGTTTGGTGTAACTAGCGAATACCTAGTAAACTCTGATGAAATTCAGATAAAAATAGCACAGGGCGCAAAACCCGGCGAGGGCGGACAGCTTCCCGGAAGAAAGGTATACCCGTGGATTGCAAAGGTAAGGCTATCAACCCCAGGAGTAGGTCTTATTTCTCCTCCACCGCACCATGATATTTATTCAATCGAAGATTTGGCAGAGCTTATATACGATCTTAAAAACTCTAATAAATACGCACGGATTAATGTAAAACTGGTTTCAGAAGTAGGCGTGGGTACTATTGCTGCAGGCGTTGCAAAAGGGCATGCCGATGTGATACTTATAAGCGGCACATCCGGGGGCACGGGTGCTTCTCCTCAGAGCAGTATCCAGCATGCCGGGCTTCCATGGGAACTCGGCATAGCCGAAACACATCAGACTTTGTTGCTTAATAACCTAAGAAGCAGGGTGGTGCTGGAAACAGACGGGCAGATGAAAACGGGCCGCGATATAGTAATTGCGGCGCTACTCGGCGCAGAAGAGTATGGGCTATCGACTGCCCCCCTCATTGTGCTTGGATGCATTATGATGAGAGTTTGTCATTTGGACACCTGTCCTGTAGGAGTAGCGACTCAAAATCCTGAGCTTAGAAAGAAATACGGAGGGGACCCCGGGCATGTTGTTAACTATATGAAGTTTATAGCCGCCGAAATGAGAGAGTACATGGCAAAGCTTGGTTTTAGAACCATAAACGAGATGGTGGGAAGAACCGATAGGCTTGAGATGACTAAGGCTCTGGATCACTGGAAAGCCAGGGGGCTTGATCTCTCAAAGGTGTTTACAAAACCCGATGTGCCGGAGGATTTCGGCACTTACCGACAGATGGATCAGGACCATGGCATACAGGACTCTCTCGATGAGACGGTGCTTATGGATATTTGCAAACCAACTATTGAAAAAGGCGAGCCTGTAGAAGCCATTGTTCCCATAAAAAATATTAACAGAACCGTAGGCACTATAGTAGGCAGTGAGCTTACAAGAAGGTACGGACTGGACGGCCTGCCTGAAAACAGTTTAAAACTCCATTTCAACGGCTCGGCCGGGCAGAGCTTTGGTGCGTTTGTGCCAAAGAGCATGACCCTTATACTGGAAGGCGATTCTAACGATTATATCGGAAAGGGGTTGTCAGGCGGAAAAATTATTGTGTACCCGCCAAAGAAATCCACATTTAAGGCTGAAGAAAATATTATTATCGGCAACGTCGCATTTTATGGCGCCACGGGCGGGCAGGCTTATGTCCGAGGCATGGCCGGGGAGAGGTTTTGCGTGAGAAACAGCGGGGTGCATGCAGTCGTTGAAGGAGTAGGAGACCATGGCTGTGAATACATGACCGGCGGGAGTGTGATAATTTTGGGCACTGCGGGAAGAAATTTTGCTGCAGGCATGTCAGGTGGAATTGCATATATTTTTGATAAAGAGCAGGATTTTGAGACGAAGTTAAATACAGAAATGGTATCGCTTGAGACGATAAATGATGAAGATCAGAACACTCTTAAAGACAGAATAGAAAAACATCTGGAACACACAGGGAGTGCAGTTGCAAAAGATATATTAAATACATGGTCTGAAAGTATTCAGAAATTTAAGAAGGTCGTACCGAATGATTATAAGCGCATGATAGCACATATTAAGGCTGCCGAGCAGAAAGGTCTTGGCGGAGATGATGCGCTTATGGCAGCTTTTGAGGAAAACAAGAGAGACCTTGCACGGGTAAGCGGGAATTAACTCTTATACAACGAACAATTTGGAGGTTTTATTTAATGGGTAATCCCTCGGGATTTATGGAGCACACAAGGCAGCTTGCTCAAGACAGGTCGCCCAAAAAAAGGATTAAAGACTGGGGTGAGTTCCATGAGCATCTACCGGAAGAAAGTTTAAAAACACAGGGGTCAAGATGTATGGACTGCGGCGTGCCGTTTTGTCAGACAGGAGTAGTCCTAGGCGGAATGACTTCAGGTTGTCCAATAAACAACCTGATTCCCGAATGGAACGATCTTGTATATCGTGGGCAGTGGAGAGAGGCTCTTGAGAGACTGCATAAAACAAACAATTTTCCGGAGTTTACCGGAAGGGTTTGCCCTGCTCCATGTGAGGGAGCTTGTGTGCTCGGTATAACTGATCCTGCCGTAACAATTAAAAGCATAGAATGCGCAATCATAGATAAAGGCTTTGAAGAGGGGTGGGTTGTGCCTGAGCCACCAAAAGTAAGGACAGGAAAGAAAGTAGCCGTAATAGGCTCAGGACCTGCGGGGCTTGCCTGCGCCGCTCAGCTAAACAAAGCCGGACACCTCGTTACTGTTTTTGAGCGCCATGACAGGATTGGCGGTCTTTTGATGTACGGCATTCCAAACCCTCATCTAGAAAAGTCTGTAGTACAGAGAAGGGTAGACCTCATGGCAGAAGAAGGGGTGATCTTTAAAACGAACATGGAGATTGGAAAAGACCTTCCTGCCGAAACATTAACCCAAGACTTTGATGCGGTCGTGATCTGCACGGGTGCAACTAAGCCAAGAGATTTAGACATACCGGGAAGAGAGCTTAAGGGGATTCATTTTGCAATGGAATTTTTGCATGCAAACACAAAGAGTCTTCTCGACAGCAACCTACAAGACGGAAATTATATATCGGCAAAAGATAAAGACGTAATAGTCATAGGCGGCGGTGACACGGGAACAGACTGTGTCGCCACTGCAATGCGTCACGGCTGCAGGAGCCTGTTTCAGTTTGAAATTCTGGAAAAGCCGCCCCTTCAAAGGGCGCCTGAAAACCCATGGCCGCAGTGGCCCCGTATATATACTCTAAGCTACGGACAGGAAGAGGCAAAGGCTATTTTCGGTGACGACCCGAGGCACTATCAGATTTCTACAGTTAAGTTCGTAGGGGATGCTAGCGGAAATGTAAAAGAGCTTCATACCGTTGATATTAAGTGGGGCAAAAACGATAAGGGGCATCTGACCATGTTTGATATTCCCGGCACTGAAAAANNCCGGTACTAAAAAAGTATGGCCAGCGCAGCAGGTGTTCTTGGCGCTTGGATTCTTAGGTCCAGAGCAGCCTCTTCTCGAAGATCTTAGGGTGGATACGGGTCCTAGATCAAACATAAGGGCAGAGTACGGGAAATATGCTACCAACATCGAGGGCGTATTCGCTGCAGGCGATGCAAGGAGGGGTCAGAGCCTTATAGTCTGGGCAATTAACGAAGGCCGAGAAGCCGCAAGAGAATGCGACCGCTACCTCATGGGCAGCACGGATTTGCCGTGATCTAGTATAACCATGCTTTAGCTCTGCATGCCAAAATCCTAGACCATATCTCTGCTGTACTGCTTTCCCAAACACCTCCGAGTAAATCCCTAAATTTCGGATTCTGTCTGACAAGTCTTTCAATGTCGTCTATTACATATTCCCAGCAATTATGAATTAAATCTTTCAAGGGGTCGGGGCAGCAAGGTTGCTAATAACTTTATCTGGCGGATCCTTTGATAAAACAATTAGGATGGCATTAAGGCTGTCATGTACGGAGAGTTCTTCAGTACCAACTTGCATAAACTTTTCAACGGCCCACCAATTAGGATCTTTTATGGTTTGTTTCCTAGATTTATAATAGTGTATATAAGCAATAGCTAGTTTATTTCTTTCTTCTTTATCCATATGTGTATTTTATTCTTTAGATTTTCACTCCGCCATTGCTCCCCCGTCGATCGTAAATACCGACCCTGTGATCCAGGAGGCGTCATCTGAGCACAGGTAGGTAGCGGCTTTTGCTATCTCCTGCGGGGTGCCGTTTCTTCCAAGGGGCTGGAAATCCTGCCAATTCTTTGCTCTTTCGGGGATATCTTTTTTAGGTATGCCGAGAGTTTCGAATATCTCTGTTTCCACTACGGCGGGGCAGATGCAGTTTACGCATATGCCTTCTTCTGCAAGCTCAAGCGCCAGGGTCTTGGTAAATAGAATCATTGCTGCTTTTGATGAGGAATACACAGAGTTTCTGATTTCCCTTATTCCCTTTAACCCCGATAAGCTTGCTATATTCAAAATCTTGCTTCCCTCTGATTTTCTAAGCTCGGGAAGAGCATGCTTTGTAAGGAAAAATGTGCCCTTCATATTGGTATCCATAATCCTGTCATACTCTCTCTCTGTCACATTAGTAATAGGGTTTGGGATATATATCCCTGCGTTATTAATGAGCATATCTATGCTGCCAAACTCTTTTTTGGTCTGACTTATAATTGACTTAGTATCGCTTATCTTGGAAACATCTGCCTGAACGGCAAGACAAGCGCCCGAATTCTTTTCGATTATCTTTTTAACCTCACCGAGCTTGCTTTTTCTTCTGCCGGCAATAGAGAGCTTAGCCCCTAACTTTGCAAATAATATGGCAATTTCCTTGCCGATTCCGGTTCCTGCTCCTGTTACTATTACGACCTTATCCTTGAATTCCATTCTAACTCCTTTTGCTGATTTCATATTTGTACAAATGTTTATTAAAATTTTTGTTTACAGCACTATAATATCACATTAATATTACCTGTTGGATTTATTGTATCTGCCTGTGAATTAAATCTCTGTCTGTCTTTGAATAATTATACTATTGGAGCGATAATTTGGATAGTAGTGAAGCTTTATTATGGATGACGGTAATTACTATTGCGGCGGGTATTATTTCGCAAATAAGCGCCGCTTTTTTGGGAATACCAAGCATCGTGCCTCTGCTCTTGATAGGGATTATAATTGGCCCGGAGATTTTGGGCATATTAGACCCCAATCTCTTTGGAGGCGGATTTGAGGCCATAATAAAGCTTTGCGTAGCAATAATCCTTTTTGAAGCAGGGCTAAACCTGGATAAAGACGAGATCAAGAGGGATCAAAAGGTTATATTCCGTCTAATAAGCGTCGGCAGTCTTATCACACTTTTCTTAACAGCAATATTTACTAAATTCATCCTGGGGCTTACCTGGTCACTCTCCCTGCTTTTCGGCTCTCTTGTAATTGTAACAGGACCTACTGTGATTCAGCCGCTTCTTAGAAGAATAAAAGTCGGCTCAAAGCTTAGAAACATACTGGAATCCGAAGGGATATTTATTGACCCAATCGGCGCCATTATAGCTATTTTTGTTTTAGAAATAGTTCTTGAGGAGTCGTCTTCACTTATCTACAGCTTCATGCTTGTATTCGTAAGGCTTGGGATTGGAGCTATCATTGGTATTGTAGGCGGCTATATAATCGGAAGGTTTATTCTCCGGTGGTCGATAGTACTTGAAGAAATAATCGAGCTTATGGTGCTTGCCTCGGCGCTGTCAGTATATGCCATCTCGGAATCAGTACTGCATGAATCCGGGCTTATGGCGGCGGTTGCCTGCGGGGCTGTGCTAGGGCACATGGAGATTCCCGAAGAAGAGCCTCTTAAGAAGTTTAAGGGCAAGCTCTCGATATTCGTTATCTCGTTTCTGTTCATACTTTTGGCAGCAAGCCTTAAGTTTGAATATATAACCTCGCTTGGAATAGGCGGCCTGCTTGTAGTATTTTCTATCATCTTCGTAGTAAGACCGTTACAGATTTTTCTTGTAACCTGGGGTTCGAGCCTGAATCTCAGAGAAAAAGCATTTCTCTCATACATTTCTCCACGAGGAATCGTTGCCGCTTCAATTACATCAATTTTTGCAATTGAGCTTAACAAGAGAGGCCTTGTAGGCGGAGACATAATTCAGGGTCTTGTGTTTCTTACAATCGGAATTTCTGTATTGCTGCAGGGTGTGAGCGCAAACAGAATAGCCGGTCTTCTGGGTCTTATAGTAGAAAAAAAGAAGATGATTATAGTAGGTGCGAATTCATT
>JABAHS010018136.1_pt1 | contig 29179 bp, 28 predicted proteins | sample 7062111 | NCBI WGS metagenome assembly JABAHS01 (sample SAMN14534600, study PRJNA622989) | marine sediment metagenome | biome: marine biome [ENVO:00000428]; feature: marine pelagic biome [ENVO:01000023]; material: deep marine sediment [ENVO:00002113]; isolation source: pool of 4 deep marine... | reverse complement strand
GCCACGTTCTCGGCGTCGTGAACCCGCAGCCGGTTTACGTGCGCGCCGACTTCGTGCGCGATGCCGGCAACCGGTTCCTGCTGATGGAACTCGAGTTGATCGAGCCGGCGCTCTACTTTCGCACCGATCCCGAATCGTCGACCCGTTTTGCGCGTGCGCTCACGCGGGCTGCCGCCTGATTTTCGACTACTGCAGGTGTTGCTGGAAGAACCGCAGGATATGCGCGTAGACGTGCTTGCCGGTAGCCGGCACTCGGGTCAGCCCGTGCTTGCTGCCGGGATAGGTCATGATGTCGAAGGGGCGGCCCGCGTCCTGCAGGGCTTTCATCAGCTTGGTGCTGTTCGTGAACAGGACGTTATCGTCCGCCATGCCGTGGATCAGCAGTAACGGTGCGTCCAGGTTCCCGGCGTAAGGGAACACCCCCGAGGCATCGTATCCCTCCGGGTTGTCCTGCGGCGTGCCCAGGTATCGCTCGGTGTAATGCGTGTCGTACAGCGTCCAGTCCGTGACGGGCGCGCCGGATACGCCGGCCGCGAACACGTCGGGCTGCTTGAAAAGGCTCATCAGTGTCATGTAGCCGCCGTAGCTCCATCCCCAGATGCCGATACGGTCCGGGTCGACGAAATCCTGTGAGCGAAGGTGCTGGATGCCGACCATCTGATCGGCGACCTCGATATCGCCCATGCGCCGATGGATCGGGGCGTCGAACGCAGAGCCGCGAAAACTCGTGCCGCGATTGTCCAGCGTGAACACGATGAATCCGCGCCGCGCGAGGATCTCGTTGAAGCCCACGCTCCACTCGTTGGTCACGTCTTGCCCATGCGGTCCGCCGTAAACGTACACAACCACCGGGTGGCGCTTGCTCTTATCGAGCTCTGCCGGTTTCAGTACGCGATAATAGAGCGCCTGGCCGTCTTCGGACTCGAGCGTCCCGAATCCAATCGACGGTCGTGTCGCGAGATAGGGGTAATACGGGTGCGTCTCATCGAGCCGGTTCTCTTCGATGTACGCGATGCGCGATCCGTCTGCCCGGTGCAGGCTGAGTTGCGGCGGCGTGACAGCGCTGTTGAAGCTGTCGACGTAGAATTCGCCGTTGTCGGCAAAGTCTGCCTTGTGCCAGCCAGGCTCCTCGCTAATGCGGCGCGGCTCGACCGCGCCGGATAGCGAGACCGCATAGACGTTGCGCTCCATCGGGCTGTCCAGCGTTCCGGTGACGAAGATCCGGTCGCCGGTTTCGTCGATGTGCAACAGCGCCGATCGTGCTCGTGCCCCGTCCACCACGTCCCAGTCGCCGGATGTGAGCGGGCGCACCAGGTTGCCGTCGTTGTCGTAGAGATAAAGATGTGTATGCCCGCTGCGTTCGGAACTCCAGATGAACCGGGGCACGGACTCGAGAAAACTCAATTCATTGTGCAGGTTGATCCAGGTGTCGCTGGTCTCGGTTACGAGCACACGGGATTCGCCGCTTCGCGCATGCACTTTCAGCAGCTCGAGTGTTCGCTGGTCGCGCGACTGCCGCTGCACCGCGAGAAAATTGCCGTCGGGGAACCAGTCCACGCGTGGCAGGTAGATGTCGGTTTCGTCCCCGATATCCATCCATCGCAGGTCCGAGCCGTCCGGCCCGACAACGCCGAGCGTCACCAGCACGTTCGGCGTGCCGGTCGCGGGATAACGCTGTTCGTAGACCTTGAAATCTTCTGCGTGGATCTCGAAGCGCTCGGCAACCTNNGAGTCGTCCGGTGCCCACCAGTAGCCGGTGTAGCGGTCCATCTCTTCCTGGGCGATGAACTCCGCCATGCCATTGCGTATGAGGGCGCCGCCATCGCGGGTCAGGCGCACCTCCTCGTCCGCTTCGAGATCGAAGGCGTACAGGTCCTGATTGCGTATGAACGAAACGTAGCGCCCCGTCGAGCTGAACTTCGGATCCGTCTCGCCCGCTTCCGTATCGGTCAGCTGGCGTGTCTCGCGATTGCCCAGTTCGTAGAGGAACAAGTCGCCGTTCAGCGGGAACAACAGGCGCTTGCCGTCCGGGGAAAACTGGTAGCTGACGATGCCGCGCTGCCCGACAATGCGCAGGCGCTCGCGTCTCGCGAGTTCCTCTTCGGACAGGGCCTCGTCGCCGGTGACCAGCGCGGTCGAGTCGACGAGCAGGCGCATCTCCGCGTCGGCGAGGTTGTATTCCCAGAGGTCCATCTGCAGCGGATCGGTGTCCTTGCCACGCAGGAACGTTACCCGGGCGGAATCCGGCGAGATCCTGACGCCCTTTGGTGATGGACCGTCGAGGTCGGGCGCGCCATACAGTCTTTCAATGTCCAGAATCGCCATATTGTCATTTTCGCTCGCTGTCTCAGGGGCGGTCGCACGTTGCCCCATCGTTGAGGCGCAGCTGGCCAGCACGACGGAGGTGCACAACAGGATCAGTCTCGTTTGCATGGTGGGTTCCTCGGCCAGATTGGTCAGGCGCTTTGTCTCGCACGGTTGTCCCGCAGCAGCGGTTTCAGGTATTGACCCGTAAACGAGCGCCGACATGCGGCGACGTCTTCGGGTGTGCCGGCCACGATGATTTCGCCGCCTCCGTCGCCGCCTTCCGGCCCGAGGTCGATGACCCAGTCGGCGGTCTTGATGACGTCCAGGTTGTGCTCGATGACCACCACCGTGTTGCCGCGATCGCGCAACCGGTGCAGTACCTCCAGCAAGTGTTCGATGTCCCGGAAGTGCAGGCCGGTCGTCGGCTCGTCCAGGATATACAGCGTCCTGCCGGTGTCGCGCTTTGACAGTTCCCTGGCCAGCTTGACCCGCTGGGCCTCGCCGCCCGACAGCGTCGTCGCGTTCTGGCCCAGGCGTACGTACGTCAGCCCGACGTCGGTCAGTGTCTGTAACTTCTTCGCCACCACCGGGACGTTCTTGAAGAACTCGAGCGCGTCCTCGACGGTCATCTCCAGCACTTCGTGGATGTTCCTGCCCTTGTAGCGAATCTCGAGCGTCTCGCGGTTGTAGCGCTCGCCCCTGCAGACGTCGCAGGGCACGTAGACGTCCGGCAGGAAGTGCATTTCGACCTTGAGGACGCCGTCGCCCTGGCAGGCCTCGCAGCGGCCGCCTTTTACGTTGAAACTGAAGCGTCCCGGCATGTAGCCGCGCGAGCGCGCTTCCTGGGTGCCGGCGAAGAGTTCGCGGATCGGCGTGAACAGGCCGCTGTAGGTGGCCGGATTGGACCGCGGCGTTCGGCCGATCGGGCTCTGACTGATATCGATGACCCGGTCGATCAGCTCGAGGCCGTGTATCTCATCGTGCGGTGCAGGATTGCGGCTGGTTCGGTTGAGCAGGTCCGCGACGGCCTTGTACAAGGTATCGTTGACGAGCGTGGACTTGCCGGAGCCGGAAACGCCCGTCACGCAGGTCATCAGGCCTGCCGGGATCGAGGCGTCGATGCCTTTCAGGTTGTTACCCCGGGCACCGACGATCCGGATTTGCCGTCCCGGGTCGGCGGCGGTGCGCTCGCCGGGTACCGCGATGGCATGTTTGCCGGCGAGATACTGGCCGGTGAGTGACTCCGGCGACTTCATGATCTCTTGCGGCGTGCCCTGCGCGACGACCTTGCCGCCGTGGACGCCCGCGCCGGGACCGAGGTCGACGACGTGGTCCGCGGCCATGATGGCTTCCTCGTCGTGCTCGACGACGATGACCGTATTGCCGATGTCCCGGAGGTGGGTCAGCGTACCGAGCAGACGCTGGTTGTCGCGCTGGTGCAGACCGATCGAGGGTTCGTCGAGTATGTACATGACCCCGACGAGGCCGGAGCCGATCTGGCTCGCCAGCCGGATGCGCTGCGCTTCGCCGCCCGACAGCGTCTCGGCGCTGCGGTCGAGCGAGAGGTAGTCGAGGCCGACGTCCGACAGGAAGCCGATGCGATCGCTGATCTCCTTCACGATCTTGTCCGCGATCGTCGCCCGCCAGCCCTCGAGCTGCAGTTCGTTGAAGAACTGCTTCGCGCTGCCGACCGACTTGCGCGTGATCTCCGGCAGGGAGTGATCGCTCACGAACACGTGGCGGGCAGCGCGGTTGAGGCGCGTACCGCCACACTCCGGACAGGCCTGGCTATTCAGGAACTTGGCGAGTTCCTCCCGCACGGCACCGGACTCGGTCTCACGATAACGGCGCTCGAGATTCGGGATGACGCCCTCGAAGCGGTGCCGTTTGCGCACCTCCATGCCGCGGGAATTCTGGTAGAAGAAGTCGATTTTTTCGCTGCCGCTGCCGAACAGGATGACTTGCTGCAGCTTATCGTCGAGTTCCTCGAAGGGGGTTTCCACGTTGAAACCGTAGTGGTCCGCGAGACTGCGGATCATCTGGTAGTAGTAGGTGGTTCGCCGATCCCAGCCGCGGATGGCGCCGCCGGCCAGCGACAACGAACGGTTCACGACGACGCGTTCCGGATCGAAGAACTGCTTGACGCCGAGGCCGTCGCAGGACGGGCAGGCGCCTGAGGGGTTATTGAACGAGAACAGTCGCGGTTCCAGCTCGGTGAGGCTGTAGCCGCACAGGTTGCAGGCGAAGCGGTCGGAGAAGATGATCTCTTCCTGCTCCGGACTGTGCATCCACGCGATTCGCGCGACGCCGTCGGCAAGCCTGAGCGCGGTCTCGAAGGATTCGGCGAGCCGCAGGCGGATATCCTGCTTTACCCGGAAGCGATCGACGATTGCCTCGATCGTGTGTTTCCGGCGCAGGTCGAGCTTCGGCGGCTGATCGAGTTCGTACACTTCGTCGTCGATCCGGGCACGGATGTATCCCTGTGCCATCAGATCCTGCATGAGCTGGACGTGTTCGCCCTTGCGCTCGTCAACGACGGGCGCCAGCAGCATCAGCCGCGTGCCCTCGGGCATCGCCAGGACCTGGTCGACCATCTGGCTCACGGTCTGCGCCTCGAGCGTCGTGCCGTGGTCCGGGCAGCGCGGGATGCCGGCGCGGGCGAACAGCAGGCGCAGGTAATCGTAGATCTCGGTGACGGTGCCCACCGTCGAGCGCGGGTTGTGGGACGTGGACTTCTGCTCGATGGAAATGGCCGGCGACAGCCCGTCGATGTGGTCGACGTCGGGTTTTTCCATCATCGACAGAAATTGACGGGCATAGGCGGAGAGCGACTCGACGTAGCGCCGTTGACCCTCCGCGTAGATGGTGTCGAAGGCAAGCGACGACTTGCCGGATCCCGACAGGCCGGTGAAGACGATCAGCTTGTCGCGCGGCAGGCTGAGATCGAGATTGCACAGGTTGTGTGTGCGGGCGCCGCGGATATCGATGGATTTCATGAATTCGGGGGAGAGTTTGCCGACCAACCTGCTAATATACGCCGCCCTGTAACTCCGGCGCAAAGACGGCCGACAATGACTCCGGAAAAGAGCGAAAGCAAGGTGACCTGGCTGCCGGCCGAGCGGCGCGCGGTCGGCATCATTGCCGTCATCGGCATGTTGCGGATGTTCGGCCTGTTCGCGCTGCTGCCCGTGCTGGCGCTGCACGCGGCCACGCTCGAGGGCGCGACACCGATACTGATCGGCATGGCCGTCGGCGCTTACGGTCTGACGCAGGCCGGCTTGCAGATACCGCTCGGCGCGCTCTCGGACCGCATCGGCCGGGTTCCGGTGATCGTCGGCGGCCTTGCCGTATTTGCGGCGGGCAGCATCCTCGCGGCATACAGCGACAGCATCTGGGGTGTGATCGCGGGCCGGCTGCTGCAGGGCGCCGGTGCGATCTCGGCGACGCTGACCGCGCTGATCGCCGATGCCACGCGCGACGGGGTGCGCACGCGGTCGATGGCCGTGTTCGGTGTCGGCGTCGGCGGCGCCTTCATGCTGGCGATGATCGTCGGCCCGAAGTTTTCCGGCCACTTCGGCGTGCCCGCGCTGTTCCTGTTTGCGGCTTTCCTGGCCCTCGTTGCGGCGCTCCTCCTCATTGCATTGCCAGGCGAAATTCAACGCCCGGAGACACCCAGGCGATGGAATTTCCGGCCGGCGTTCCGGGCAGAGCTGCTGCGCCTCGATGTCTACGTGTTCCTGCTGCACGCCATCCTGACGGCGAGTTTCGTCGCGCTGCCGTTCCTGTTCGTCGACCGGCTGGAGCTGCCGGTCACCGAGCACTGGAAGATGTATGTTGGCGCGTTGCTCCTGTCGCTGGCGGGCACGGTGCCGCTGATCATCCGCGACGAGCACCAGGGGAAGGGCAGCACGATGGGCATTGCGGTATCGCTGATGGTCGCGGGACTGCTAGCGCTCACGTTCGCCGGCTTCGCGATCGCGCCCGTGTTCGGCGGGCTGGTGCTGTTCTTCGCCGGTTTCAATTTCCTCGAAGCGGGGCTGCCGGCGCGTCTCTCGCTGATTGCCGCCGACGATTCCCGCGGGGCTTCCCTCGGGCTGTTCGCGAGTTCGCAGTTCATGGGGGCCTTCGTGGGTGGCCTGATCGGCGGCCGGTTTCTCGCGACGGGACGCCCGGCGGACGTGTTCTTCGTTTGCGTGTTGCTTGCCGCGATCTGGCTCGCGATGCAGGGCTTCAGCCGCTTCCGCGCCAGCTGAGATGCGGTTCGCGCGCCGCGGGGCGTTTCTCGCCTTCGTGGCTCGCTACGCTGCGCTTCACGTCGGTCGAAAAATACCCCGCGGCGCCCTGGCCCGGGTTTCATCTTGGCGCGGTTCTCGAACCGCGACCGGATCCGGTCTTGCACGATGAAGCGCAAGTAGGAGCGGATCTCGGACCGCGACCCATCGCCGGAGCCGGTCCGCGCTCGTGCCTCGAGACGCGCTCCCACTTGACGGTTCGAGACTGAAAACTGCTTCCGAGGCCAGAAATCGGGGTGGTTTTCGGGGAGCAACCCTCTACAATAAGTGCCCCTTCGAAAGGGTATGAACACAACATGCGCCGCAAGGGCGCCACAAGCAGAGAATCGTTATGGCCCGTGGAATCAACAAAGTCATCATCGTCGGTAATNNATGCCGAGCGGCAGCGCCGTGACCAACCTGTCGGTCGCGACCAGCGAGACCTGGAAGGACAAGCAGACCGGCGAGCAGAAGGAGCGCACCGAGTGGCACAAGGTGGCGATGTTCAACCGGCTGGCCGAGATCGCTGCCGAGTACCTCCGCAAGGGATCGCAGGTCTATATCGAGGGCAAGCTGCGTACGCGCAAGTGGCAGGACCGGGACGGTAACGACCGCTGGACGACCGAGATCGTCGCGGACGAGATGCAGATGCTCGGCGGCCGCGGTGGCGGTTCTGCGCCGATGTCTTCCGATCGGGGTCCGTCCGGCGGGCCGCCGCAGGGGCCACCGGACGACTTCGAGGACGACATTCCGTTCTAGCGGGCAGCTATTGTCAAGATACCTACTCTTGGGGCGTGTGCGGTGTTAGTCTGCGCTCCGCTTTTGTTCTGGAATAGGAAGAATGGGTGCTTACAAGGAGCCGCACGGCGGCGAACTGAAGAATCTGTACCTGCCGGCCGAGGAAGCCGAGGCCGAGAAACAGGCGGCGCGTGAGTTCGCGTCCTGGGACCTGACCGAGCGCCAGCTTTGCGACATCGAGCTGCTGCTGAACGGCGCGTTCTCGCCGCTCGAAGGTTTCCTCGGCAGGGACGATTACGACTCCGTCGTCGAGAAGATGCGGCTCACGTCGGGGGTCCTCTGGCCGATCCCGATCACGCTGGATGTCAGCGAGGAGTTTGCCGAGAGCATCCAGAGCGGCGACCGGATCGCGCTGCGCGACCTCGAGGGCGTCATCATCGCAACGCTCGACGTCGGCGATATCTGGACGCCCGATAAGGAAGCCGAAGCCGAGAGCGTATACGGGACCACGGACGAGACGCATCCGGCCGTGCATTACCTCAATAACATCGCGCACCCGGTATACGTCGGCGGCACGCTGCGCGGTGTCGAGGCGCCCATGCATTACGATTTCAAGCACCTGCGCAACAGGCCCGCCGAGCTGCGCGAACGTTNNTGGCGCAAGGTCGTCGCTTTCCAGACGCGAAACCCGATGCATCGCGCGCACCAGGAGCTGACGCTGCGCGCGGCATTCGACGTCGAAGCCAACCTGCTCATTCACCCGGTCGTCGGCATGACCAAGCCTGGTGACGTCGATCACTTCACGCGGGTGCGCTGCTACGAGCACCTGCTCGGCCGTTACCCGGAGCAGACCACGATGCTGTCGCTGCTGCCGCTCGCGATGCGCATGGGCGGGCCCCGCGAAACGCTGTGGCACGCGATCATCCGCAAGAACTACGGCTGCACGCACCTCATCGTCGGCCGCGACCATGCGGGTCCCGGCAAGGACTCGAAGGGCAACGATTTCTACGGCCCGTACGACGCGCAGGAACTGCTGAAGGAACACGAGGAAGAACTCGACATCTCGATGGTGCCGTTCCGCATGATGGTCTACGCGGAGAATCGTGCGCAGTACATCGCCGCAGACGAGGCCGGCGATTCGGACCACATCCTGAACATCTCCGGCACCGAGCTGCGGCGGCGCCTGGCCGAGGGCCTCGAGATTCCCGACTGGTTCTCGTTCCCCGACGTCGTCGCCGAACTCCGCCGCACGCATCCGCCGCGGCACAAGCAGGGCTTCACCGTGTTCTTCACCGGCCTGTCGGGTTCCGGCAAGTCCACGATCGCGAACGCGCTGATGGTCAAGCTCATGGAAGCCGGCGGCCGGGCGATCAGCCTGCTCGACGGCGACATCGTGCGCAAGAACCTGTCGAGCGAGCTCGGCTTCTCGAAGGAGCACCGCGACCTCAACATCCGCCGCATCGGCTACGTTGCTAGCGAGATCACGAAGAACGGTGGCATCGCCATCTGTGCGCCGATCGCGCCGTACGCGTCGACGCGGCGCATCGTGCGCGACATGATCAGCCCGCTCGGCGGATTCATCGAGATCCACGTTGCGACGCCGCTCGAAGTCTGCGAAGACCGCGACCGCAAGGGACTCTACGCGAAGGCCAGGGCCGGCATCATCAAGGAATTCACGGGTATCAGCGATCCCTACGAGGTGCCGGAGAACCCGGAGATGGTGATCGACACGGCCAATATCTCGCCGGACCTTGCCGCCCACCGCATCATGCTGAAGCTGGAGAGCATGGGGTATTTGAGGTGAGTTGAGGCCGAGGTTATTGCGCGGTCACAGGGTGTAGTATTCCGGTATGGCGAAAAAGCTGTATATCAAGACATTCGGCTGCCAGATGAACGAGTACGACTCGGACAAGATGGCGGACGTGCTGCGCGCATCCCACGGCTACGAGCTGACCGACGTCGCCGAGGAAGCCGACCTGCTGCTCGTCAACACCTGTTCGATACGCGAGAAAGCCCAGGAGAAAGTATTTTCCGAACTAGGGCGCTGGCGAGCGATCAAGGAGCAGCGCGACGGTGTCATGATCGGCGTCGGCGGCTGCGTTGCGAGCCAGGAAGGTGACGGCATCACGCGCCGTGCGCCGTTCGTGGATGTCGTGTTCGGGCCGCAGACGCTGCACAGGCTGCCGCAGCTTATCGAGGTTGCCGGCAGCCGGCACGCCTCCGTGGTGGACGTGTCCTTTCCCGAGATCGAAAAGTTCGACCGGCTCCCCGAACCCCGCGCAGAAGGTCCCACGGCGTTCGTCTCCTGCATGGAAGGCTGCAGCAAGTACTGCAGTTTCTGCGTCGTGCCGTACACGCGCGGCGAAGAGATCAGCCGGCCGCTCGACGACGTGATCGCCGAAGTCGTGCGGCTTGCCGAGCAGGGTGTGCGTGAAATAAATCTTTTGGGCCAGAACGTGAACGCTTACCGGGGCCCGATGCACGACGGCTCGATTGCCGACCTCGCGACGCTGATCTACTACGTTGCGGCCGTCGACGGCGTCGACCGGATCCGCTTTACGACCTCGCATCCGGTCGAGTTCACGGACAGCCTCGTGCAGGCCTATGCCGAGGTGCCGAAACTCGCCAACTACCTGCACCTGCCGGTGCAGCACGGCTCGGACCGGATCCTCGCGGCGATGAAGCGCGGCCACACGGCGCTCGAGTACAAGCAGAAGATCCGCAAGTTGCGCGAGGCTCGCCCCGACATTTCCATCGCTTCGGATTTCATCGTCGGTTTTCCCGGCGAGACCGACAGGGATTTCGAGGCGACGATGAAGCTGATCGCCGACGTCGGCTTCGACCAGTCATTCAGCTTCATCTACAGCGCGCGCCCGGGCACGCCGGCGGCGAACCTGCCGGACGACACGCCGATGGACGTCAAGAAGGAGCGGCTGCAGATCCTGCAGGCGCGCATCAACCAGCAGGCGCAGGCGATCAGCGACGCGATGGTCGGCACGACACAGCGCGTGCTGGTCGAAAAGGTCTCGAAGAAGAGCGCCAGCCAGGTGACGGGAAGAACCGAGAACAACCGCTGGGTGAATTTCGATGCCGATCCCGCGGTCATAGGCCAATTCGTAGACGTTGTGATTACCGAAGCGTTGCCGAATTCGCTGCGTGGCAGGCGCTGCGACAGCCAGGCAGCGGCGTGACATAAAGCGCCGCACGCAGGCTTCAAAAAGCACCCGCTTCGCGGTAGTCTGCCCTAATCCATCGACAGAGGTCTGAAGCACCGAACTTGAATGCAGTCCAGATATCACGGGATGTCATTCTCGAGCCCGCCGACAACAACCGTCTGGCCAATCTCTGTGGCCAGTTCGATGAACACTTGCGGCAGATTGAACGCCGCCTCGATGTCGAGATCGCCAGTCGCGGCAATCACTTTCGCGTCACCGGGCAGCCAGGAGCGACCCAGCTCGGCAGTGATGTGCTGCACAGGCTTTTCAGGATGACGGATCGCGAGCGCCTCGATCCGGAGCGCGTGCACATTCTCCTGCAGGAGTCGGTTATGAAAGAGGGCGAAGCGGAGCCGGAACTGTCCCCGGAAGCCGGCGATGACGAAGAGCACCTCGCGATCCAGACGCGCCTGAAGCGTATCCGGCCGCGGGGCGCCAACCAGACCGCGTACATGCGGGCGATGCGCGATTACGATCTTTCCTTCGGCATCGGCCCCGCCGGTACCGGCAAGACCTATCTCGCGATTGCGGCCGCCGTCGATGCGCTCGAGCACGAGCATGTCCGCCGCATCGTGCTCGTCAGGCCGGCCGTCGAGGCGGGCGAGCGGCTGGGTTTCCTGCCGGGGGACATGTCGCAGAAGGTAGACCCGTACCTGCGGCCGATGTACGACGCACTGTACGACATGCTCGGTGCGGATCGCGTGCCGCGCCTCATCGAACGCAACGTCATCGAGATCGCGCCGCTCGCGTTCATGCGTGGGCGCTCGCTGAACGAATCGTTCGTCATCCTCGACGAGGCGCAGAACACCAGCGTCGAACAGATGAAGATGTTCCTGACACGGATCGGTTTCGGCTCTCGCGCCGTCGTGACGGGTGACGTCACGCAGATCGATTTGCCGTCCGGCCAGCAGTCGGGCCTCAATAATGCTGCGCGCATACTGGAGAGCGTCAAGGGCATCAGCTTCACTTTCTTCTCGAGAAAGGATGTGGTCCGGCATCCGCTCGTGCAACGTATCGTCGCCGCCTATGAGGCCGACGGTGATGCCGTCTAGATCGTCGCACGCCGTGCGATGAGTATCGACGTCCAGGTTGCCAGCGGTGTCGATGGCATTCCTTCGACCGAGGCTGTCCGGGGCTGGGTCGAACGCACGGTCCGTGCAACGGATGCTGGCCACGACGCCGAGGTGTCCGTGCGTATCGTCGATGAAACGGAGATGCGCGTCCTTAACCGGCATTACCGTGACCAGGACAAGCCGACGAACGTACTGGCGTTTCCCGCGGGCGATAATGGCTTCGTGCCGCCCGGGGAGACGCCGCTGCTGGGCGACGTCGTCGTCTGTGCCGGCGTGGTGGCGCGCGAGGCTGACGAGCAGGGCAAGCCGCTCGAGGCCCACTGGGCCCACATGCTCGTGCACGGCACCCTGCACCTGCTGGGTTACGACCATATTGGCGAGGAGCAGGCCGACAAGATGGAAGCGCTCGAACGGCGCATCCTCAAGGGATTCGGCATCGCCGATCCTTACGCGGGAAACTGATACAATATTTCGCCCGGATACGGGTTTTAACCAGCGGGCAAACACCACGACAGTCAGATGAACGACAAACCGCCAAGTACCGGCGGCACAGGGAGCACTTCGCTGATCGCGCGTCTCAAGCGCGCCATCAAGGGTGAGCCCTGGAGCCGCGAAGAAATCCAGGACATCATTCAGCAATCCGAGACCGATATCGATGCCGAGGAGAAGAGCATGCTCGCCGGCGTGCTCGAGGTATCGGAGACCCAGGTGCGCGACGTCATGATCCCGCGCTCGCAGATGGTCGTCATCGATATCGAAGACGACATCGACGAAATGATCAGGGTGATCGTCGAGTCCGGCCACTCCCGGTTCCCGGTCATGGGCGAGGACCGCGACGAGGTTCTCGGCGTGCTGCTTGCAAAGGACCTGTTGCGCTACTTCGGAAAGACGGACGGGCAGGACGTGCCGATACGCAAGCTGCTGCGTCCCGCGGCCGTCATACCCGAATCGAAGCGCCTGAACGCGCTGCTGAAGGAATTCCGCGCCAGCCACAACCACATGGCGATCGTCGTCGACGAATACGGCGGCGTTTCGGGGCTGCTGACGATCGAGGACGTCCTGGAGGAAATCGTCGGCGAGATCGACGATGAGCACGACCCGGAAGAGGATGTATTCATCCGTCCCGAAGGCGACCGCAACGGCGCGCCTTGTTATGCCGTTCGCGCCCTGACGCGGATCGAGGACTTCAACGAGTTCTTCGAGTGTGAACTGAGCGACGAGGAATACGATACGGTCGGCGGACTCGTGATGCACGAACTCGGCCGCCTGCCGCGGCGCGGGGAGAGTATCGAGTACGGCGGTTTCGAATTCTCGGTGACCAAGGCGGACAAACGCCGTATCGGCGCGCTCCGAGTGCAACGGCTCGACGTCTGATCCCCGTGAAGTTGCGCGGGTCAGTCTCTCATTGGCCGGCGGACCGGCCGTGGACGAGCCGGGGGATCCTGTTCCTGCTTGGCGTCCTGACGACGACCGCGTTCGCACCCTTCGGGCTGTCGCTTCTCGTGCCGGTCCTGCTGCTGCCGCTGCTCTATGTCTGCCTGAGCGTATCGCCGCGCGATGCGGGATGGCTCAGTTTCTTTTTCGGGTTTGGCCTGTTCCTTTCAGGCACCTACTGGATCTATATCTCCGTCGTCATCTTCGGTGAAGCGCCGGCATGGATAGCGGTGTTGTTGATGCTGGGGCTGGTCCTCATCATGTCAGCCTGGTTGTTCGCGGCGGGGTGGCTCATCAGCCGCCTTGCCGGGGGGCACCCGTGGCTGCTGTTACCGGTGGCGCCCGCAACCTGGGTCTTGATCGAGTGGTTGCGCGGATGGGTGCTGACGGGCTTTCCCTGGCTGGCTATCGGCTATAGCCAGGTCGACTCGATGCTCGCGGGCTGGGCACCCGTCATCGGCGTCTACGGCGTGTCATTCATGGCCGTGTTGGGTACCACGGCAATCCTCGTAGCGATCATGACCGAGGGCCGGCAGCGGGCGATCGCAATAGCGATACTGGTGCTGCCGCTGATGGTGGGTGGCATTCTCAGGTTCGTCGAATGGACCCAGCCGAAGGGATCTCCGGTGCCGAGCACGATCGTGCAGGCGGGTATTTCGCAGGCTGAGAAGTGGCTGCCCGAGCGGTTGAGGCCGACGCTCGACTTTTACCGCGATGCGGCCGCCCGGGCGGCGGGCAGCGAACTCGTCATTTGGCCGGAGGTCGCCATACCGGCACTGGACGACCAGGTCGAGCCCTACATCGAGGCACTGCAGATGGACACCCGGGGCAGCAGGCGCAGCATCGTCTTCGGCATCCTGGAACGCGACGAGAATCGCGGCGAGGCCAGGGTCTACAACAGCGTGATGCTCGTATCGGGCGATCGCCGACAGACATACCGAAAGCGGCACCTGGTCCCGTTCGGGGAGTATTTTCCGGTGCCGGCCAGTGTGCGCGAGTGGATGCGGATGATGAGCCTGCCGCACAACGATCTCGCCGCAGGTGCCGACGTTCAGCCCCTGCTGGAAGCCGGCAACGGCGAGAAGCTGGCGGTCGCGATCTGTTACGAGGACGCGTACGGGGCGGAACAGCTCTATGCGCTGCCCGATGCGGCGATCCTGATCAACGTCAGCAACGACGCGTGGTTCGGGGACTCGATCGCTCCCCACCAGCATCTCGAAATCGCGCGTATGAGGTCCCTGGAAGTCGGCCGTGCCGCGGTCCGGGCAACCAACACGGGCGTCAGCGCATTCATTTCGCACACGGGGAAGATCCTCGATTCCGGCGCACAGTTCGAGCCCGTGACGCTGACAATGGACGTGCAGCCGAGGGCCGGCAGCACGCCCTATGCCCGCACCGGCAATCTGCCGGTTGTCGGGCTTTGCCTGCTGATCATGGGCATCGTCCGGGTGCGCAGCCGCGCCGGCGCGTAAGCTTGCTCCCCGCCCGGATTCAGCTCGCAGGCTGCTGCGAACGTGGCCGCGTTGCTGTACGCTTGCCCGTCTCGATAACAGCACGGAAATGCACCGGCAATGAGCACGCCCTACAACCCCGAAACCGTCGAGAAAGCCGCCCAGGACCACTGGCAGGAGTCGCGCTGCTTCGAGGTGCTGGAGGACCCTGACAAGGAGAAATTCTACTGCCTGACGATGTTCCCTTACCCGAGCGGCAAGCTCCACATGGGGCACGTGCGGGTATTCACGATCAGCGACGTGATCGCCCGGTATCACCGCATGCAGGGCAAGCACGTGCTGCAGCCGATGGGCTGGGATGCTTTCGGCATGCCCGCAGAGAACGCGGCGATCAAGCGTGGCGTGCCGCCCGCCGAGTGGACGTATAACAACATCGACGACATGCGCGACCAGCTGCGGCGCCTCGGCTATGCTTATGACTGGACACGCGAGGTGACGACCTGTCGCCCCGAATACTATCGCTGGGAGCAGTGGCTCTTCACGAAGATGTTCGAGAAGGGCCTGGTCTATCGCAAGAACTCGGTGGTGAACTGGGACCCGGTCGATCAGACCGTTCTGGCGAACGAGCAGGTGATCGACGGACGTGGCTGGCGCTCCGATGCCCTCGTCGAGCGGCGCGAAATACCGCAGTGGTTCATGAAGATCACTGCCTACGCCGATGAACTGCTCGAAGGCCTCGACGACCTGCCGGGGTGGCCCGACTCCGTCAAGACCATGCAGCGGAACTGGATCGGACGGTCCGAGGGCGTCGAGCTTTCATTCGACGTCGAGGGAGAGGACGAGCCGCTGGTGGTCTATACGACGCGCCCGGACACGCTGCTCGGCGTCACCTACATGGCAGTCGCGGCCGAGCACCCGCTGGCGATCAAGGCTGCAGAAGATAACCCGGCAATCGCCGCTTTCATCGACGAGTGCAGGAAATCGCATGCGGCCGAAGCGGCCCTGGAAACGATGGAGAAGAAGGGCATGGCGTTGGGCATCAATGCCGTGCATCCCATCTCGGGTGAGGCGGTCCCGCTATGGGTCGCGAACTTCGTGCTGATGAGCTACGGCACCGGTGCCGTCATGGCGGNNGCGAAAAAGCACGGCCTGCCGATCAGGCAGGTCATCGCGCCGGCGGACGGCACCTCGATCGATATCGGGGAGGGCGCGTTCACGGATTACGGGGTGCTGGTCAGTTCCGGCAGGTACGACGGCATGGACTCGCAGAGCGCGTTCGACGCCATTTCGGACTTCTTCGAAGAAACGGGTCGCGGCAGGCGCACGGTCAATTACCGGCTGCGCGACTGGGGCGTCTCGCGGCAGCGTTACTGGGGCGCGCCGATACCGATCATCTATTGCGACGACTGCGACGCCGTGCCGGTGCCGGAGGAGGACCTGCCGGTCGTGCTCCCGGAGAACGTCGAGTTCACGGGCCATGGTTCGCCGCTCAAGGACCTGCCTGATTTCTACGAGACGACCTGTCCGCACTGTGGTAAGGCGGCGCGCCGGGAGACCGATACCTTCGATACTTTCGTCGAATCGTCCTGGTATTTCGCGCGTTACGCGTGCCCGGACAGCGACCAGGAGATGCTCGACGGGCGCGAGTCTTACTGGATGCCCGTGGACCAGTATACCGGCGGAATCGAGCATGCCATCCTGCACCTCCTGTACTCGCGCTTCTTCCAGCGGGTCATGCGCGACCAGGGACTGAGCGCGTCGGCAGAGCCTTTCACCAATCTGCTGACACAGGGGATGGTGCTCAAGGATGGCACCAAGATGTCTAAGAACAAGGGCAACACGGTGGATCCGCAGGAACTGATCGAGCGCTATGGCGCGGACACCGTCCGGCTGTTCATGATGTTCGCGGCGCCGCCGGAACAGGCGCTGGAGTGGTCCGATGAAGGTGTGCAGGGAAGCTCCCGGTTCCTCAAGCGCTTCTGGGGTGCCGTCCAGAGACACGCCGCCGGCGGAACGCCCCCGGAACTGGACGTGGCGGGGCTCGATGCCGGGCAGAAGGAACTCCGCCGCAAGACCCACGCGACCATCGGCAAGATCTCCGACGATATCGGCCGGCGCAACATGTTCAATACCGCTGTCGCGGCAGCGATGGAGCTGCTGAACGCGGTGAACCGCTTCGAGGACGACTCGGAGCAGGGCCGCGCCGTCGAGCGCGAGGCGCTCGAAGCGGTCGTGCTGATGCTGTCGCCGATGGTGCCGCACATCTGCCACGCGCTGTGGGAGATGCTCGGGCACGAGACGTCGCTGATCGATCAGCATTGGCCGGCGGTCGACGAGTCGGCCCTGTCGCGCGACCTCGTGGACATCGTCGTGCAGGTGAACGGCAAGCTGCGCGGCAAGATATCGGTTGCCGCCGACGCGGACAAGGAGACGATCATCGAGCAGGCCCTCGCGGACCCGAACGCACAGCGCTTCATCGGCGACAGCGAGGTGAGGAAGACGATCGTCGTGCCCGGCCGCCTGGTGAATATTGTTGTATAGGGCTGTCGCATTCCTGCTGTTACCGCTGGCCGCGGGGTGCGGGTTCAGCCTGCAGGGGGCGACGTCGACACCCGAGGCCATGCAGCGCACCTACATCGCCACGCAGGACCGTTTCAGCCAGTTTTATCGGGAGCTTCGCCGCAACCTGCGGGGGGCTGGCGTCGAAGTGCTGGATTCACCGGACGGGGCGACGGCGACATTGAGCATCCTCTTCGACTTCACCGACCAGCGTGTTCTTTCGGTGTCGGCGAGGAACGTGCCGACGGAATTCGAAGTCTTCTACACGGTGCGCTATGCAATCACGAGCGGTGAGCAGAGCCTGCTCGAACCGCAGGAACTGACGCTGACCCGCGACTACACCTACGACTCGACCCTCGTGCTCGGCAAGGCGAAGGAAGAGCAGCTGATGCGCGACGCGATCGTCGACGACCTGGTGCGCATCGTCCTGAAGCAGATATCCGCCATCTGATTTCGAGCCGTGCCTGTCACGACCCCTGTGATGCGCGTTGCCGACGTCCGCTTCAGCAAGCTGACCGGACTGCTCGGCCGGTTCGGCCTGTCGCTCGAGCTGCTCGACGATGACGCGCCCATCACCGGGAGTTACTGGGGCGAGCCGGAAGCCGGTGTCGTCCGGCGCCGCGTCTACGTGCGCCTCGACACGCCCGTGCACTCGCTGCTCCACGAGACCTGCCACGTCATCTGCATGGACGAGGACCGGCGCGCAGGCCTCGAGCGCGACGCGGGCGGTGACGATATCGAGGAGGCGGCGGTCTGCTACCTGCAGATCGTGCTCGCGGACTACCTGCCCGGCGTGGGCCGCGACCGGCTCATGCAGGACATGGACAGCTGGGGTTACAGTTTCCGGCTCGGCAGCAGCCGCGCCTGGTTCGAGTCCGATGCCGCCGACGCACGGGCCTGGCTGCTCGACCACGGGCTGCTGAGCGCGGCCGGGAGGCTCCTGTTCGAGCTGCGCAAATAGGTAAGACAGTTATTAAAATCAAGTACTTAACAGGGATCAGGTGCGCAGTGTATAGTCGGGCATGGCCTGGTTTCGTTACGTCCTCTATTTCTTCGGCATCGCATCGCTGACGGCGCTCCTCGTGCATCTGGAGGTCTCTAACCCGGGGACGCTGCGCATCCACGAGTACGTGGCCGACGGCGACGTGTACGGGACCAGCGAATTTTCCGCGGTCGAGATCATCCAGCTCGTGTTGCTGCTGGTCTGCGGCATGATGATGGGCTGGGTCGCGCAGCACAGCAATACGCAGCGGCCGCTTGCGATCCTCTTCGGCGGGCTCGTACTGATCTTCCTGATTCGCGAGCTGCATTACTTCTTCGACCAGTACATCATCGACAACCTGTGGCAGGTGCTCGTCGGCATATCCGGTGCGCTGCTCATCGCCTACTGCTACAGGCACCTGAAGCGGCTCAACATCGCACTGGCGAGAATCTGGCCGTCCCCGGGCCTGACGCTGATCTTCGCCGGCGCCGTCATCCTGTTCGCCTACTCGATTCTGGTCGGTCACGAGCCCCTCTGGCAGGCTATGCTCGGTGATGCCTACGCACGTATCATCAAGCTCGCTGTCGAGGAGTTCATCGAATTGATCGGCTACCTGCTGTGGCTGATCGGGACGATCGAGTACGTGTATCAGTCGAAGGCGCTCATGGGGCGCGAACCGAAGCCAGCGGCCGTCAGGCGCCGTGAGTACCGCCGTCGGCACTAGGAAGGGAGAACCGCCAGAAGCTGTCGGGGGGACCATGGCACTACCTCAGGTAATCAACCGCATAATGAGCGGCAGTCTCGTGCTGCAGATCGCCGTCGGCATCGTGGCGGGCATCGCGCTGTCGCTGCTGTCGCCCGAAGCGGGCAGGGCCTCGATGCTCCTCGGCAGCCTGTTCGTAAAGGCTTTGAAAGCCGTCGCGCCCGTGCTCGTTCTCGTGCTGGTCGCCTCGGCGATCGCCAACCGCCGCACCAGCCACACGTCGCAGCTCCGGCCCATCGTGATCATGTACCTCGTCGGCACGATCGCCGCCGCGCTGCTTGCGATCGTCATGAGCGCGCTGTTTCCGACAACGCTGGCGCTGCGGTTGCCTGAAGTGACGGCGACCGCGCCGCAGGGTATTGCCGAGGTTCTGGGCGGCCTGTTGCTCAAGCTCGTCGACAATCCGATCAATGCGATTATCAGCGCGAACTACATAGGTATCCTCGTGTGGGGCGTGTTGCTCGGCATCTTCCTTCACCATGCGGCCGACACGACCCGCCGGATGCTCGCGGACCTGGCCGACGCAGTCACGCACATCGTGCGCATCGTGATCCGCCTTGCGCCGATCGGGATTTTCGGACTGGTCGCCGGCAACCTTGCCGAATCGGGACTGGCAGCGCTCGGCGGCTACGCGCGAATCCTGACGGTGCTGCTCGCCAGCATGCTGATCATGGCGTTGCTGATCAACCCGCTCATCGTCTGGCTGAGGACGCGCAGCAACCCGTATCCCATCGTCCTCACGGCGCTTCGCGAGAGCGGCGTGACGGCATTCTTCACTCGTAGCTCGGCGGCGAATATCCCCGTCAATCTAGCCCTGTGCGAACGTCTCGACCTCGAGAAGGACACCTATGCACTGTCCATTCCCCTCGGGGCGACGATCAACATGGGCGGCGCCGCGATAACGATTACGGTCTTGACGCTCGCCGCGACGCACACGCTCGGCATCCAGGTCGATCTGTTGACCGCCCTGTTGCTCAGCGTGGTCGCGGCACTGTCGGCCTGCGGGGCATCGGGTGTCGCGGGCGGATCGTTGTTGCTGATACCGCTCTCATGCGGCCTGTTCGGTATCTCCGATGACGTCGCGATGCAGGTGGTTGCCGTCGGATTCGTGATCAGCGTGCTGCAGGATTCCGCCGAGACCGCGCTGAACAGCTCGACGGACGTCGTGTTCACGGCTTCGGTGGCGTCGAAATCGGACTGATACGCCCTCCCGGGAACATACGTATTCCGGTGCTCCCGATGCGGGCGTAGGGTAGTGACTCACGCATCGCCGCGAACGTGGAGTAATCCGATGTATCGGAGCCGTATGCTGTTATTGCTGTTGTTCGCAGCCCCGGTCGTCATGGCGGACGAGGCTTTGCAAGCCTGCTTCGCATGTCACGGCGCTGACGGCATGGGTAAGGCGGACCCGATGATTCCCGTCATCGCGGGTATACCGGTTGCCCATATCGAGGAGGCAATCTATGCCTACGTCGATGGCGCGCGGCAGTGCGTGAGTGAACCGCGCATGTGCAAGACCGTCGCCGCGTTGTCCGAATCCCAGGTGTCCGCTGCCGCCGAGTATTTTGCTGCTCAGGTCAGGACTTACAACTTCGAGAAATTCGACCAGGAGCTGGCAGCGAGAGGTGCCGTACTGCATGAAAGGCACTGTGGCGCCTGTCACGTTCCACCGCACGACGAAGACGTTGCATACGCGATCGGGATACCGTTGCATGGGCAGCGGCCGGATTATATCCGCTACGCGATCGGCGCCTATTTCGGCGGCAAGCGCGAACCGCTGCTCGACACGATGGCGCACGAGATCCAGCAGCTGGATCCCACGGACTTCGACGCGCTCGTTCACTACTATTCGAGCTATCGCGCCCGGGACTGAGGCGTGCGAATTACAGAATCGTCGGGTTGGGTGCGTCGCCGTAGACTTCTTCGGGATCGAAGACTTTTTCGGTGTCGGTCCACACGAGATCGACGCGACCGTCGACCTCGGTCACGCTGAATTCCTCGCCTGTTGGCACGCGGCGGTAAAAGCAGCTGCGGTAACCTACGTGGCAGCTTGCACCGCCGTCGACGTCGACGCGCAGCCAGATACAGTCCTGGTCGTCGTCGACCAGCAGTTCCCGGACGCGCTGCACGAATCCGCTCGTGGCGCCCTTGTGCCAGAGGACCTGGCGGCTGCGGCTGAAATAGTGCGCTTCACCGGTGTGGATCGTCCGCGCCAGCGCCTCCGCGTTCATGAACCCCTGCATCAGCAACTCGCCGGTCTCAGCGTCGGTCGTCACCACCGTAATCAGACCGCGGTCGTCGAACTTGGGTGCAAGATCGCTACCTTCCTCCACCTGTTCGATCGATTCGCGAGGCTGAAATCTGACGCTGCTGCCCGACATTGCCGGCTCCTTGGGGATCTTTCGGGGGACCGGCAGATTACAGGGGTCTGCCGCACTCGGCAATATTGCTATCATTGACGCCTTTGGACGCCTGTTCGGCACCTCGCCAGTAGGCAGCGCAACAGACCAATCACTATGACGATCAAGCTGCACGATACCCGCCTGGGCAGGAAAGTCGCCTTCGAGCCTCTCGTCGACGATAAGGTGACCATGTATCTGTGTGGCCCCACGGTCTACAACTACGCACACATCGGCAATGCACGGCCCGCCGTGGTATTCGACCTGCTGGCTCGCGTGCTGCGACGCCGATACGAACTCAAATTCGCGCGTAACTTCACGGACGTCGACGACAAGATCAACGCGGCGTCACTCGAATCGGGTAAGCCTATCGGTGAGATCACGGAGAAGTTCATGCGCATCTACAACGAGGATATGGCGGCGCTGGGAGTGCTGCCGCCCGATGTAGAGCCCCGCGCTACCGAGCATATCGACGAAATGATTGCGATGATCGCGTCGCTGATCGACAAAGGTTACGCGTACGAATCCGACGGGCACGTGCTGTTCGATGTCGCAGCCTACGACGACTACGGTGCGCTGTCGAAGCGCAGCCTGCGGGAGATGATCGCGGGGGCGCGCGTCGAGGTCGCCGACTACAAGCGAAACGCCCACGACTTCGTTCTATGGAAGCCCTCCACGCCGGAGCTGCCCGGATGGAATTCGCCGTGGGGGCGGGGCCGGCCCGGTTGGCACATCGAGTGCTCGGCGATGGCGGAGAAACATCTCGGCACGACCATCGACATCCATGCCGGTGGCCAGGACCTGATCTTCCCGCATCACGAAAACGAACTCGCACAGAGTCGCTGCGCCCACGACGGCCGGGATTTCGCGCGTTACTGGGTCCACAACGGCTTCCTCTCCATCGATCACGAGAAAATGTCGAAGTCCTTGGGCAATGTGCTGTTGGTGCACAACCTCGTCGAGACGATCCCAGGCGAGGTGATCCGGCTTGCGTTGCTGAGCGCGCACTACCGCCAGCCGCTGGACTGGTCCGACGAGACCGTCGAGTCAGCACGGCGGATGCTCGATCGCCTGTACGGGGCGGTACGCGGCATCGACGTGCCGGAGGCATCCCGGGCTGCCGCGGAGCCGCTGCCGGCCGTCGTGGAGGCGCTGGAAGACGACCTGAATACGCCGAAGGCGATGGCCGAGTTCTTCGGTCTCGCGAGGGAACTCAACAAGGCGACCGACCGCGCGAAACAGCACCAGCTCGCCGCAACCATGTACGCGACAGGTAATCTGCTGGGTGTGTTGCAGCAGGACCCGGAGGAGTGGTTCGCAGGCGCCGCCGACAGTGAGTTGACCGCCGAAGCTATCAACGAAATGATCGGCAGGCGCAATGCGGCACGCGCCGCGAAGGATTTTGCGACCGCGGATGCGTTGCGCGACGAGCTGGCGGCTGCCGGCATCCAGATCGAGGATGGCCCCGAAGGCACGACGTACCGCCGGGCATGAAGAGCGGATGAGCAGCGAAGTCGCAGCGGCACAGGAGGAACTGATCGAGGAATTCCAGTTCTTCGACAACTGGATGGACCGCTACCAGTACCTCATCGATCTTGGCCGGCGTCTCCCCGAATTTCCTGAGGCGGACCGCGTCGACGCCAACAAGATCCGTGGCTGCCAGTCGCAGGTATGGTTCGTGGCCGAGGAGAAACTCGGCCGTCTCGAATTCCGGGCGATCAGCGATGCGGCGATCGTGTCGGGGCTGATCGCGGTGCTGCTGCGCATCTACAGTGGCAAGCAGCCGCAGGACATCCTGGACACGCCGCCGGATTTCGTGAAAGCGCTGCAGCTCGAAGCGCACCTGAGCCCGACGCGCAGCAACGGCCTCGCGTCGATGCTGAAGGCGATCCGCAGTTTCGCGTCCGAGGCTCTCAAGGCGGACTGATGGCCAGCGCACTCAGCCGGGCGTTGTCGTGGCCACTGATCGGCCTCGTCAAGTTTTACCGCCTGGCGATCTCCCCGTGGCTCGGCATGAATTGCCGTTTCCACCCGACATGCTCCGAATACGCGATCGATGCGCTGCGTCAACACGGCGTCTTCAAGGGGAGCTGGCTTGCTGTAAAGCGAATCGGCCGCTGTCACCCCTGGGGCGGAAGTGGCTATGACCCGGTACCGGGCGATGGCAGCGACGATCATGACGCCCCGTGAGTTTCTCGAGGAGCTGACCTATCCGGCCAGTTCCGGCAGCACCCTCGTCGCGTTGGTAACGTTCGTTCTGCTCATCACGCTCGCGGAGCGGGCCGGCCTGCTCGGTCTCTGGCTGATGGTGGTGACGGTCCCCGCTTTCCTGCGCTATCTGACGATGATCGCCGAAGCGCGCGCAGCGGGGCGCGATGCAGCGCCGCCCGGAATCGAGTACTTCACGCTCGCCGGCAACGTCTGGACGCTGTTCCCGGCAATCCCCGTCCTGCTGATGGCTGGCCTTGTCGGCGCGACCGGAGACGCATTTGGCGGCATGGCCGCGGCAATCCTCTGGGCGGGGTTTGCGCTCGTGTTCCCCGCACTCATCGGGGTTCTGGTTATTACGCATTCGCCACTGCAGAGCGTCGACCCGCGCGCCATGATCCACTTCATTCGCGGCTGCGGCATGAGTTACGGGTATGCGCCGGCGGCAGCGGTGATGTTCGTGATCGGACCGATGCTGCTGGAATTCCTGCCGTACAAGGTCGTCGATCTCGTGGAGGCCTATCTGATCGTGGTGTTCTTCGCGGTGACGGGCGCGATCACGCGCGGCACCAGCCTGTTTCGCGAGATCGATCTGCCCGCCGCGGAGGAGGCACACGAGGACAAGCTGCGGCGTGGACTGGCGCGTCAGAGGGCGAAGGTCCTGGACCACGCGTACGGTTTCATCAGCCGCGGCAACCGCGACGGCGGGCTCGAACACGTCTACCGGTCGCTCGCCAGCGATCCCGACCCCGACGCAGCCTGGCCCTGGTACCTGGAGCAGATGCTGCGCTGGGCGGATCCCTATCCCGGCCTGCTGCTGGCGCAACAGTACCTGGGTCGCCTGCTCGAGACGGGCGACCGGGTCGCCGCGGTGAAACTGATACTGCGCTGCAGGCTCGTCGACGGTTCGTTTCGGCCGCTGAGTGCGGACCTGCCGCGAGCGATCGCCGCCGCAAAAGCCTGTAATAACCGGGAACTCGTCGAGGAACTCAGTCGCAGGCGCTGAGGCAGCGCTGCCTGCGCGACAGCAGGCCGTTCCAGAGGTGTGCGGCGGCAAGGACGATAGCGCCGCTGACCGTGAACAAGCGGTCGGCGACCATGCCGAGGCTGCCATGCGCGACGGTCGCGCCGATCACCAGCAGGCCGAGGCCCGCGAACGCGGCGAGCACGACACGCGGATCGCGGTGCCGGACGTAACCGATACCGATTGCAACGACGCTGAGCGGCACGGCGAAGTACAGCATCTGCATGTGCAGGTGGCTCTCCGCAAAGGGCAGCAACATGGGCAACGCGCCCGCGAAAAACGGCAGCGCAAGGCAGTGCAGCAGGCACAGTCCGGAGAGACCGACCGCGGCGCCATCGAGCCAATCCGGCGATTTCGCGGGTGTATGATTCATGAAACTATGCCGCTATGCTGCAGACGCGCCGACCGCGCCTAGGAAACGCAATGATATAGTATAACAATATTTGCGGCAAGGGTATTAAAAACAGTAACTTATTGCCTCACGAATAACCGTAATCGAGGAACACATGGACAAACGCCTGCTGACCATCCTGCGGTGCCCCGTAACACACAAGGGACTCAACCTGGCCGGCCGCGACATGCTTGCGCGTGTCAACGCGGCGATCGAGTCCGGCGGACTCACCAACCGTGACGGAACGGTGTTGTCGGAGCCGCTCGACGAGGTTCTCGTGACCGACGACGAGAAACTCGCCTACCCTGTCAGCAACGGCATCCCGGTATTGCTCGAGGGCGAGTCGATCAGCCTGGAGCAGGTCGACTGAGTCCCGTGGCGAGCTTGCGATCGGGTAGCGCCCCTGTATGATCGGATTCAGTAGCAGCGACGACTGATTGCGTGAAAATCCAGGCAAACCAGCTCTCTTCCTACCTCAAGAACAACCTGGCGCCCTGCTATCTGGTATCGGGCGACGAGCACCTCCTCGTTGCGGAAGCGCTCGACAGTATTCGCGCAGCCGCGCGGGACCGGGGTTTCACCCAGCGGGAGTCGCACGTCGCCACGCAGTGGTTCGACTGGGCAAGCCTCGCGGCATCCAGCTCGAACCTGTCGTTGTTCGCGGAACAAAGGATCATCGAACTGCGGCTTCCCACGGGTAGACCGGGCAGGGCCGGCAGCAGCGCGATTGTCGATCTCCTCGAGCGGCTCGGGCCGGAACTCATGCTGATAGCCAGTGCGCCGAAACTCGACGCGAGTGCGGCTTCCGCCAAGTGGGTAAAGGCGATCGACGCGCGCGGCATTGTCATGCCCGTCTGGCCTGTCGGGGTGCGGGAGCTTCCGGGGTGGATTGCGGCGCGTATGCGTTCGGCCGGCCTGGAGCCGGACCGCGCAGCGGCGGGGCTCATCGCTGACCGGGTCGAGGGCAACCTGCTCGCGGCCAGCCAGGAAATCGAGAAGCTGCGCCTGCTGCTCGGCGAAGGGCCGATTTCGGCCGAAGATGTCGCCAATGCCGTCGCCGACAGCAGCCGCTATGACGTCTACAAGCTCGTGGATGCTGCGCTCGCAGGCGATGCGCGCCGTGCGCTGCGAATCCTCGGTGGCTTGCGGGCCGAGGGCGTGGAGCCGGTCATCGTCTTCTGGGCGCTGGGCCGGGAGCTGCGGCTGCTTGCCGGCCTTTCGGATGCGGTGCGGCGACGCGTCGATCTCGGCCAGGCCATGCAGAAAGCGCGGGTATGGCGAAACCGGCAGGGGCTGGTCCGGAGCTGCGTAAGCCGCACGCCCGCGGGTACCTTCCGGCGCCTGCTGAAGGCAGTCGGACAGGGCGATGCCGCCGCGAAAGGCCGCCTGCGCGCCGATCCATGGCAGTTGGCCAACGACATCGTACTGGGGCTGGCCTTTGCCGGCAGGAAGGCGGCATGAGCGGCGCGATGGCGGGAGCCAGTCGCCGATGAGGCCGATCGGCATCTTCGGCGGCACGTTCGATCCGATTCACTATGGTCACCTGCGAACGGCGTTCGAGCTGCTGCAGACGCTGGACTTCGAAGAGGTGCGCTTCGTGCCCTGCGGCGACCCGCCACATCGCGGCGTCACCTTTGCGCCGGCGTCACTGCGCCTGGAGATGGTGCGGGCGGCAACCCGCGATGAATCGCGCTTCGTCGTCGACGACCGCGAGTTGCGCCGGGAAGGTCCATCGTATTCCGTCGACACGCTTGCGAGCCTGCGGGAGGAATTTCCGGACCGCTCGTTGTGTCTCATTACGGGGATGGACGCTTTCCTCGGCCTGCCCACCTGGCACCGCTGGGATGAAATCCTGGATTTCGCCCACATGGTGGTTGCCCACAGGCCCGGATGGCGGGCTCCCGGCGAGGGCGCGCTGGGAGCGCTGCTGGCGCAGCGAAGAACGCATTCTGCCCGAGACCTGCACGAAAGGCCGCGAGGGAGCGTCCACATCCACGCGGTGACGCAGCTGGAGATTGCATCCACCGAAATCAGGAGCCTCGTTGCCGAAGGCTACGATCCGCGTTACCTGATGCCCGATACCGTCCGCGAAGCAATTAGGGAGAGTTCGTGTTACACAAGACGCAGCCACTAGATAAGGAGGCCGATACCGTATGAAGATGAGCAGCACGCATGAATAGCGAGCAACTGAAAGACCTGGTCGTCGAGGCGCTCGAGGACGTGAAAGCGAAAGACATCGTCGAACTCGACGTCCGCGACATGACTACCGTGACCGACTACATGATCGTCGCCAGCGGAACGTCGACGCGCCATGTACAGGCGCTGGTCGACAACGTGATCGAAAAGGCGACCGAAGCAGGCTGCAAACCGATCGGCGTCGAAGGCGAGAACGGCGGCGAATGGGTGCTGCTCGATCTCCAGGACACGCTGGTACACGTCATGCTGCCGAAAGTGCGTGAGTTCTATAACCTGGAAAAACTCTGGTCGCTGCGGCCGGCCGGAGACCTTGCCGCGACGGAACGGTAAGGCATCTCCGGCAAGAGGCCCCGGCGCAATCCACCGTGCATATCCGGCTGTTAGCGGTCGGCGAACGCCAGCCGGCCTGGGTGGAGGAGGCTTTCCGGGCCTATGCCGGGCGCTTCCCGCCACAATGGAAATTCCGGCTGGACGTTATCGCGACCACCCGGCGCAAGAAGTCCGGCGACCCGCAACGGGCCATCGAATCCGAAGGTGAACTGATCCTCGCGAAGACCACGGCCGACGAGCAGGTCGTGCTGCTCGATGAGCGGGGCAGGCAGCCCACGAGCCGCGACCTGGCCGAGCAGCTGGCGGCCTGGCAGGCCGACGGCCGCGATCTCTGCTTCATCATCGGCGGCCCGGACGGCGTCTCCGACAACTGTCGAGCGCGGGCGGGATTCGTCTGGTCGCTCTCGAACCTGACGCTGCCGCACGGTCTGGCACGAGTGATTTTCGCGGAACAACTGTATCGCGCCTGGTCGCTGCTATCGGGCCATCCCTATCATCGCTCCTGAAACGGAGCCGAGTCGCCAATGTCGGTTACCAAGCTCCATCTCGCCTCTTCGTCGCCGCGCCGCCGCCGGATCCTCGAGCGCATGGGGCTCGAATTCACCGCCGCGGGTGTCGGCGTCGATGAACGGCAGCTTCCGGAGGAGCCGGCGGCTATGATGGTCGTACGGCTTGCTGTCGAAAAGGCCTGCGCCGTGGCGGCGGAACCCGGCACGGTGGTTCTCGGCGCCGACACGGCCGTGGTGCTCGATGGCGAGGTATTCGGCAAGCCGGTGGACGAGGCGGACGCGCTGCGCATGCTGGCCAGGTTGTCGGGGCGACGGCACCAGGTGATGACGGGTGTCGCGGTACGCTCAGCGGCGGAGACCAAAAACGCGCTCTCGGTCACCGAGGTGACATTTCGCGAGATAAATCCTGACGAAGCCCTCGACTACTGGCAAAGTGGGGAACCTGTCGGGAAGGCCGGCGCCTACGCGATACAGGGGCAGGGCGGGACCTTTGTGAAGTCGATTGCCGGGAGCTTTACCGGGGTGGTGGGCCTGCCTGTTGCGGAGACCGCGGATCTGTTGAGATGGGCCGGCATCGAAGTAGCGGCTGACTTGAAGGACGCGCTATGAGCGACGAGTCGTTAAAAGAGGAAATCCTGATCAACGTGACTCCGTCGGAGACACGGGCGGCTTTGCTCGAGAACGGAGTGCTGCAGGAGATATTCATCGAGCGCTCGGCGCGCCGCGGTCTTATCAGCAATATCTACAACGGCAGCGTGTCGCGTGTGCTGCCGGGCATGCAAGCGGCCTTCGTGGACATCGGCCTCGAACGAACCGCGTTCCTGCATGCTTCGGACATCGCCCGAAATGGCGCCGAGGGCGAAACCGCGGCCGAAGACCTGCCGGACATACGCTCGCTGGTTAGGGAGGGTGACAGGCTGCTCGTCCAGGTCGTCAAGGACCCGCTCGGCAACAAGGGCGCCAGGCTGACGACGTTCATCACGCTGCCGTCTCGCCATCTCGTGCTGTTGCCGCGCAGTTCCAGTGTAGGAATATCGGCGCGCATCGACCAGGACGAGGAGCGGGAGCGGCTTCGCCTGCTCGTCGAGCAGCTACTTGCCGAGCACGGCCTCGAATGCGGCGCGATCGTACGGACGGTGGCGGAGGGAGCGAATCGGGAAGCGCTGGAAGCCGATCTCGAATACCTGGTCAGGCTCTGGGGCGTCATTCAGGAACGGTGCAGGAAAGGTGCGGTACAACATCTCGTGAACGAGGACCTGTCGTTGCCGCTGCGCGTGCTGCGGGACCTCGTGACCAGCGACGTGGAAGCGATCCTGGTGGATTCCAGAC
>JABAHS010149419.1_pt3 | contig 29241 bp, 36 predicted proteins | sample 7062111 | NCBI WGS metagenome assembly JABAHS01 (sample SAMN14534600, study PRJNA622989) | marine sediment metagenome | biome: marine biome [ENVO:00000428]; feature: marine pelagic biome [ENVO:01000023]; material: deep marine sediment [ENVO:00002113]; isolation source: pool of 4 deep marine... | reverse complement strand
CAAGATTAACGGATTTGATCTCTCTTGTATCTGTGGCGATGCATTAGCTTTAGAAATGCAAGTTCACGTATGGGAGGCTTTGTGTTCCTTCACCACCCTTCTTAGACGTAGAGCGTAAGTTTCTTACTGATTATACCCTTCTCTCCCCTGATAGACCTATCTAAAGCCAAAGCCTTTAGAGGTCTTATAAATTCAAAATTGAATACCATCTAGGAAGAAAGTAGAGGGGAAAGAATGGATAAGAAACAGAAAACGATAGGGTTCATTGGATTAGGAACAATGGGCCTTCCGATGTCGAAGAACCTAATTGAAGCAGGTTATCCTTTGGTCGTCTGGAACAGAACTGAATCCAAAATGGAGGAGCCCGTCTCCATGGGTGCAACACCAGCTGAATCTCCGAAAGAGGTTGCAGAAAAGTCTGATGTAGTCATTACAATTGTTGGAGATTCTCCAGATGTAAAGGAAGTTGTGTTAGGACATTCTGGGATAATTGAGGGAGCCAAGCCAGGCCTTTTTCTTATTGATATGACGAGTATTTCTCCAATTGCAACTCATGAAATTGCTGACGCACTTGAAGAGAAGGATGTCAAGATACTGGATGCTCCTGTGAGTGGAGGAGACATTGGTGCGAAGAAGGGAACGCTCTCCATTATGGTCGGTGGCCCCAAGGAGGTGTTCAAAGAGTGTCGTCCGATCTTAGAGGTGCTTGGTAAGCGGATAACATATATGGGGGATACCGGATCTGGTCAAGCTACGAAACTTTGCAATCAAGCTATTTGTGCCCTTCATATTCAAGCGATGTGCGAGGGATTAACCTTAGGGGCGAAATTTGGCTTGAAGTTAGATCGATTACTAGATGTTCTCACCGCGGGTTACGCAAATTCTCGGATTCTCTCGCATCTTGGGCCAAAAATTGCCGAGGGCGATTTTGAACCGGGTTTTAAGATGCGCCATCAGGTAAAGGACCTCAAGAATGTGATTGCAAGTGCCCATGAACTCAACGTCTCGCTTCCCGGAACGTCCCTTGCCTATGATCTCTTCCGATCAGTGAAGGCAATGGGTCTTGGTGAGAAAGGTACTCAGGCATTCATTAAGGTGATGGAACGCCTGGTAGATGAGAAAGTGGAATAGCCGGTAGGATGCTCACCGCCTTTTTTCTTATTTTTTCCACTCTCTCGGTGTGCTAACTTAAACCGCTTACTGTCGTTGAGTATAGCTCCTTTGAGTATGCAACGAGACGCGATTCCCGTCCAAAGAGTTTTCCACAGGATCCAGACTTTTTAAACAAAGTTCCCATAATATATAGAAGACCCATCGTGAAAATGGCACTCATAAGAGTAGGAAAAATTACCACCCTCACCCTCTTATGCTTTCTACTCGTCCTACCAGGTATTAACACCCTTACAAACCAAAGACCACCTAATCAACAGAACGTATCCATCACACATCTACCTGAACCCAAGAGAACCCAGTCAACGCTAAAGAATATTCGTTTAAACACCGAACGTAGCGTCCAGCTTCGATCCCCCCTTTGGGATCCCCTACACCGCCACCTCGAACAGGCCCATCCCCGACACCTACCTTTGCAAACGGTACCACACCCTTCCCAATACGAAGAACCACCAACCGTTCCCGAAAATTGCCAAAAAGATGGCAGTGCTACCACGTCTGCTACGAAATCTTCTGCCACGTATTGGGTGGAAGCAGGGGCCAAAGGCAACGGAACGAGGGGCAACCCAGCGGGCAACATCACCTACGTGCTCAATAATTGGGTCACTGCGGGCACCTACGACACGATCAAGGTCAAGCCGGGCGTCTACAATCACACGATTGAAGGATCATTCCCGCTATATATGAACACCACCCATGTAACTCTCACGGCCACCGCAGGCGCTACAGCAACCACCATTATTGGTAAATGGGGAACCTCTGGTCTCTATGTGACCGCCAATAACATCAGAATTGAAGGTTTTACCATTGCCAACCACGATAATGGCATTGTTCTGGCATCTTCGAACAACACAACGGTCACGGGCAACACCATTACCCACAATGGATTTGGCATCGACCTTGAGCCTGCAAGCAATGGCAACACCATCACGAGCAATAACATTACCAATAACCACTGGTTTGGCATTTGCCTGGAGGAGGTGAGCGAGAATAAAATCACAGGCAACACCATTACCGACAACACCTGGGCTAGCATTTACCTGATTAACTCGAGCAAGAACACGATGTATGGGAACGTGATGGCAGGATGTGGCATCGGTCTTTGGGGTAATAAAACCACGTTTACAACTCAAGTGATCAGCGAGAACAACACGGTAAACGGGAAGCCCATCTACTACTATGCAAACCAAGACATGCGGGGAATGTCAGTTCCGTCAGATGCTGGAGAGGTTATCCTCGGTAATGTGACCGGACTGACCATTACGAACGTAAACGTTAGCAGCAGCCACGCTGGTATCTTACTTGGTTACTCCTCTCATATTACCATCACAGGCAACACCATCATCGATAACTACAGTTATGGCATCTACCTTTACTTTGCGAACAATAACACGATCACGGGCAACAACATCACCGACAACCGGAAGGGTATCGTCCTCTACTCGGCAAGGAATAACACGATCATGAGTAACTCCTTCACCTACAATGGATTTGGCATCTACCTTAAGTCTGCAAGCAGTACCAACACCATCACGGACAATACCTTCACTCAGAATAGGGATGGCATGTACCTTAATTCTGCGAGCAATTACAACACCATCCTCGGAAATAACATCTCCAACAACTACTGTAGTGGCATTGAACTAGAAAAAAACAGTGACAACATCATCACGAGTAATAACGTCACCCACAACGATGAGGGGGGGATTTATCTTTGGAAGGCCAGTAACAATACTGTCACGAACAACACCATCAGCAACAATGAACGGGAGGGCATCTACCTTTACTTTGCAAGCAATAACACGATCACGGACAACATCATCACCCACAACTGGGATGGCATCGAACTATATAGTAGCAATGACACCACCATCACGAGTAACAACATCACCTACAACGGGCCTGGTATTTCTTCTAATCATGGGAATGGTATTTTCTTGGGTAGATCAAGTAAGACCACAATAATCCATAATGACATCAGCAGCAACACCGAGTATGGCATTCTCCTTGTTGAATCCAGTACTGGGACTCTCGTATATCGAAACAAATTGGTTGGAAACGGCGTAAACGCAAAGGATACGTGCGGGAGGAATGCCTTCAACACGACCATCGGCAACTACTGGGGCGACTACAATGGAAATGATACAAACGGAGACGGGATCGGGGATGTACCCTATGTGATCCCTGGCGACGCAAGAAGCAAAGATTATCATCCGGCGATGACGCCATTTGCCCCCCCACCTTCCCAAGAAGAGCTGGAGCAGCAAGGCATATCACCCCTCTCATTCGTGATTCCTGTCGTAGTGCTTGCGGGGGGTGTCGTCCTCGGATTCTTCGTTGTCCGGTACATGCGTAACGTCCGTATCCTCCGTAGATTCATACACCACACAAGTTTGAAGACCGTTTGCACAACCGCGACAGACTACTTTCAGCGTTTTTTGACAGATCGCGACTACGGGAAGCATTAAACCTGAGAGTATGTTGGGCTCGACGCTTAAAGAGAAAGGTACATGGAGAGAGAGAACAAGCCTGACCTCGTCAACCTCGTGCGGGAAGCCTTTTAAAATCATGGTTTTCATCTTCGCTTACATTGTTTTTAATAGTTTGTTCATTATTCCATTCATGGTCAAGGTATACTGTTCTCGCGTTCGACCATAGCAGTATAATCCTAATGTCTAAGACCTAAATTCTTCGTACTTTCTCGATTTTTGACATAGAATAGCCTTTATTCCTTTCTTATGATGATTTTTTAACCAAATGTATGTGCCTTGAGTATAAGAATGTCCATATCACGAAGAGCTAAAGCGGGAGCCGAGGAGTACCCGCTCTTTCAGTAGGGGGACAAAAATAGGACAAAAGCATTGAAGACTTATAGGCATCCTTCCTTACATTTCCCGACCTTAGGAAGGTTCAAGAAGCAAAACTTGCGAAAGTTCAAGAGAAAGGCGGAAAAAACTACACAAAAGTCTTCTGGCGCCGTCCTTCTCTTACGGTTCCAAGTATCTTAAAGAACAATACTGCATCTTCTTTTTCCACTTTGTGACGCTTAGGAATACTCTGGGCCCTCTCTTTTCTTTTTTTAACTCGGTAACCTGGTCTAGCAAGGGCGATATTGACATCGAACCCTATGATGCCAAGTTCAGGATCGTACTCGGCTCCTGGTATCTCCTGATGCTCCTCTATACCAAAAGAGAGGTTCCCCCGTTCATCTATGTTTCCCTTCCAAACGGTTTTATCGTACACTTCTAACACTCTCTTTAGAAAAGAAAACGCTTCGTTACCTCGGAGCGTGATCTTCCATCCAATCGGTTGACCTTTATGTATATTAAATCCTTGCACTGTTTTCTTTGCTCGAAGGAGAGCTGGCTGTCTACCAGTAAGATCTTTCAGTATTTTCTCGGCGTTTTCAAGTTCCCCTCCCGCCTCACCAACGCAGCAATGTACCACGACCTTTTCAATCGTAGGAACCAAGTGAGGATTTGGATACTTCTCGGGATATTCTTGCATCAACTGTTTCCTTAAATCTTTCAAAGTCTCTGGAGGCTCAGTGTTATTCATCTTTCTCCCCCAATTTTTGGAACCTTAGATCTCAATTTGATTTCTTTTAGGGTGGAAGGAAGTGAGTAAACGGGTTCATCCTCTCCAATTATCAAAGTATATTCAATTGCTGATGTAACTTCTTCTCCTTCACTCTCTATAGTAATAGTGCTCGCTCCTTTGGGACCATATGTCTTTTCTATCTTCTTAACTGTTCCGTGCCTTCCCATATGCTTTCCATCTACAATGAGACAGTAGTTCCCCCTTTCAAGCTTAAAGTGATCCAATATATCTTGTTCAGGGAGGGAAATACGTAAACTATCGGATACTTCGTAATTCTCTATGATCCTTTGCCTCTCTTCTTTATCCTCTACGTCTAAATGGATGTTTCGACCATCCTCAAGACTTAATTGCAAAACGTTGGTTCCCCAATCTCGTTTCCCTATGATCGCAAGTATTTTCGAGTGACTTTCCTCTTCTGAGATTTGATGGAGGACCATGTAGCCGTTGTAAGGGAGGATCCTATAATGCTCATTTTCAACAGTAATCACATCCATTAAACCAACAGGAAATTTATGATCAGTTACAGTTCGCCTGTCAACCTTGAGTTTTCTTTGTCTAAGGAGAGTTTTTACTTCTCTCAAGTCTCTAGCATAGCCTAACACTTCTCGAAGGACTACTCCAACTGGAATACACCTATCAGCAGGATGAGGACCAGGATTCGAACTGACTGTGAATTCCCCCCCCAATTTTCGTGCTATTGGATATGTTTTTGGCGCATTAAGTCGTTTTAAGTGCTTTGAACCGCTATGTTTTGTCATTCTTTCTCTCCTCCTTCTGACTCTACATCAAAAAGCTTTTCTCCTTCTTTTTCGATTGATGTTACCNNCCTCGTCTCTCGGCTCTTCTTCAAACAATGCCTCCTCTATTTCCTCAGGTTCCTTTTTCCTCGTGAGAGTTTGTTTCCTCACTTCATCCATTTTGAGCTCCATTATAGAAACGTTCCAAGGCCTTATGGGAATGTGAATTTCCTGTCCGCTTGCTTTCTCAATGGTTGCTCCTTTGAGGAAAATTCTGTAGTTTTTCAAGTCAACACGAGTAACTTCTCCAATATGATCCCGGAACTCCCCTTTTTCCACTATTACTTTGTCTCCTCTTCGGATTGGTGCACGTTTTACTCCATACTCTACTTTAGCTTCCTCAGTTAGAGGAGCCGTCATCTTCTTATTACGCTTATGCAAAGGTTTATTGTAATGCGACTTTCTAACTTTCTTAGGCTTTGAACTAACACTTCTTCTTAACATTTTTTACCCCTTATTATACAATAATTCTAGCAATTTTTCCCACAGCAGGCCACTTCTTTGCTGCTTCTTTAGCCACTGCACCACGAATTTCCGTACCTTTTGGCTCTCCCTCGGAATCTATCATCACAGCTGCGTTATCTTCAAATTGAATCCATTCACCATTAGCCCGTTTGTAAGGCATCTTTTGGCGCACAATAATAGCTCTAACGATTTGGTGTCGAAGTTCTGGTTTACCTTTTTTAACGGTAACAACGATCTGGTCGCCCAGTGAAGCATACGGCTGTCTCCTTTTTCGTCCGTGATACCCGATAGCTGCAATCATCTTTAGCTTTCTTGCACCAGAGTTATCCGCGCAGTCTAGAACTGATTCTGTTTGGACTCCCGGTGTTCCCTTACGTCTAGACCATGCTTGGGAAGTTCTCTTCGGCATCATAATCCCCTGATAGATACGAATTTTAACTTTACTGAGAAAGTATTAAAATGCTATTTTTTGGTAGAAAGGAATTTCGAGCTCCGTGTGGCCCCCATCCCTGGCCGAGAATGATCCACTTCTTTATTAGTATAGGCGAATTCTCCAAGCATATGACCAATCATACCTGGAATCACTTCTACTGGATGGAAATCATTTCCGTTATGAACCATTATCTTTCTACCAACCATATTAGGGAGGATAGGCATATCACGCACGTGAGTCCTTACTGGCCCTTCTTCCTTATTAAGGCGTTCCAAAAATCTCCTTTGCTCTGGCGTTAATCCACGTCGAAGACTTCTCCGCAATCTTGCGGGTACTACCTCGCTAAGTTCTTCTAAAGTCATTTCTTGTAATTCTTTGAGTGAGTATCCCTTATAAGTGAACTTCTTCCACTCAGGAGGCCATTCTTCTTCATCGTTCATCATAATCCCCAAATTGTAATTGTTTGGTTTGAATTTATAAACCTTTCCTTACCAGCCGAATAATAGGGCCTTAATTTTAAAAACTTAAAGTGCCTCCTATTGGATGAGGTGATTACATTGGGACGGAAAGGTTACAGCTTTCAAGTGGATGCAGTTCCCGACAAGACTCGACTAGCCCTCGCAAAGGGAAAAGACCTTCCAGTGAGCATGAAAGATGCTAGGGAGATATGTAACGCGATAATGGAACAGGGAATGATGTTGAAAGAGGCGATTCAGTATCTGAATGCCGTACTAGAGGAGGAAGCAGCGGTTCCCTTTAAAAGGTTTCATAAGCATGCGGGACACCGAAAAGGTTTAGATCTCTGGAAATGGGATGCGGGAAGGTTTCCAAAGAAAGCAGCCAAAGCCGTAAAAGGTGTATTAAATAACGCACTTAACAATGCTAGGTTCAAAGGTCTTGATGAAGAGAAGCTTAGGATACTATTGATTGCCGCGCATCCAGGAGAAAAAATAAGACAACGCCCGGATAGGAGAGGAAGAGGGGGATATAGAGGAACAATGACAAAAAGAGGGACTAATATTGAGTGTTCCGTAATAGAAATAGAGGAAGAAGTGTGATATTATGCAAAAAAAAGGAATTATTCCCTACTCTCAACGGATCCTACAGGATAAAACTCTTGAAATGCAGATCGAGAGATTTGTGAAGAGTGAGATTCCACAACCAGCTGGCATTGCGGATGTAAAAGTACGACCAGGAAAAGGAGGACTCGGTAAGAGTATTTGGGTCTTTTGTGAAAACCCAGCAATTGCAATTGGTAAAGATGGATGGAGAGTCAAAAAACTGGAGAAAAATCTTCGGGAGAGATTTGACCTTGACAAAGCAAAAGTCAGTGTGAAGGAAATGGGCAATCCTGACTTAAATGCAGAGATTGTAGCAAACAGAACAGCCGCTGCTATTGAACGAGGAGTTCACGTAAGAAGAGCAGGGTGGAGTACAGTTAATAGAGTAATGAGGGCTGGTGCGTTGGGAGTCTCTGTTAGAATCAGTGGAAAAGTTTACTCAACTTACTCACAGTCCTATAGGTTCGCAGATGGAAAGCTTATACACAGTGGCCACATAGCAAAGAAATATGTGGAAGAAGGAAAAGCCTCAGCACTGGTAAAAACAGGGAAGATCGGTGTGAAGGTTAAAATAGCAAAACCTCCCCATTTGCTCTCATCAAGTGGACAAGAAGAGAGGTTATCTATTAAAGAGTTGGGAATCAAAAATAAAGCTTCCGTACGAGGCGAGCTAGAGCGAATAAAAACACAATCTAAAAAACTAGCGGAAAAAACCATAAAGGAAACGAGGAGGGGTAAGAAATGACCAAGAAAATGGCTAAAATACGAAATATGGGGAAAGAAGAACAATTAGAAGAACTTAAAAAAATAAAACGGGCACTAATGATAGAAAGAACAGAGAAAGCACGAGGAGGAATCGAGGAAACGGGGGAAATCAGAAGATTAAAGAGGAGAATTGCAAGAATTCTAACGGTTATGAGCGAGGCAGAAGAGCAGTGAAGTTACCTTTCGAACTTTTAGCCCCCTTTACAGGTTCCAAGATTTGGGTTGTACAGTCTAACGATAAAACCCTTGAAGACCTTTCTGGAATAATTTGTGGGGAGACCCGTAACTCTCTTGAAATTAAAACTTCAAACGGAAGAAAGAGAGTGTTAAAGAGGGCTTGTGATTTTATCATCGAACTTAACGGTCAAAAATGGCTCATAAAAGGAGAAGCTTTAGAAAATAGGTTGAAAAGTAAAAGAAGGTGAGTAAACTGTCAGGGTTATTTCCAAAACCAGAGAAGGTATGCAATGATAAAAAATGCCCATTTCATGGTAATGTGAACGTTAGGGGGAAGAAAATTAAAGCGAAAGTAGTTTCGAATCGAATGCAGAATACGGTCGTAGTCGAACGAGAATATATACGGAAGGATGCCAAATATGGCCGATTCAAAGTGGAAAGTTCAACAATTAGTGCTCACAACCCTCCATGTATCGACGCTAAACCAGGTGATGACGTAATTATTATGGAAACTCGCCCCCTGTCTAAAACCGTTAGATTTACGGTCGTTCAAAAGAACCCCTAAATTGTTGAAGTGGCTTCATTCACAAAATGTTCTGAGATTTTAGATTCTTTTTTATCTTACTGGAATTCGGTTAGAATCTCTTTTCGGAGTGAAGCCTACGTATTTAGGCGGTATCTTAAATGCTTTTCTACTTGCATACCTCTTGTCAAAAAAGTACCCATTTTCGACCTAAAGAAGATACTCAAGTCTATCCCTCCTCCTAGAGGAGATTTTTGTCCTTTTCAAGTTTGATTTAATCTAAAGAAGCAAAATTGGTTGTATTGTCCCAAAAAAAGTGATAATTAACTAAACACACCTGCTAAGAGGGGAAAAATCCAGTTTTGGGAATTCTTTAAAAATATTAAAAAAGCAAAAAAATGTGGATAAGTTCTCAAAAGAGGTAAATAATTTGCAAGGCATAATTTTGAGAAATGGCCAAAAGGTTACAGTAGAAGAAAAAAATGCTAACGAACTTTTTAGTGAAGGACAGTGTGCAGTTTTTGTAGACAATACCAAAAAGGAGATTTTTCTTTGGAAAGGGAAAAAAAGCCATGCAAGAGATAGATTTTCGGCCGCTCACTTGGCTGAGAATCTAGACAAACGGGAATTTGGAGGAGCAGGCCGAATAATTCAGGATGCGAAGAGAATTAAGAAGACAATTGCTTCAAGTGAGATAGAAGACATTCCCCAAGGAATCCTCAGAAGCTCAGGTATTTGAGCTTTTTAAAATAAGTAAGTATCTATCCTAAAAAAGAATTCAAAAGATGGAGATTAGAAAATGGAAGAGAAAGAACAACCTGTCGTGATTGACGTCGGAACGGGATATACTAAAGCTGGTGTCGCTGGTGAGGAGGAACCTCGGATAGTGCTTCCTTCTACAGTTGGCTTCCCAAAGTATGAGGCTGCAATGCCTGAAGAGGAAGCTTATCTAAAAGAATACTATGTAGGACGTGACGCCACTAACATGAGGGGAGTTTTAAAACTTAGGTGGCCTGTAGAACATGGAATAATCGAAGATTGGGACGCATGGGAGAAACTAATAAGCTACACTTATTACAATGCCCTTGGTATACATCCTGACGAGCGTCCCATCCTTTTAACCGAAGCACCCTACTCCCCACGAAAAAATCGGGAAAGAATGGCCGAAATAATGTTCGAAACCTTTGATGCTCCCGCTCTTTATGTAGAAACACAAGCTTTGCTTAGTTTGTATTCTTCTGGAAGTACTACAGGACTTGTTATTGACTCAGGGGAAGGAGTTACCCATATCGTCCCTGTAAACCAAAGTTTTCTCCTTAGACACGCAATTAAAAGAATTAACATAGCTGGACGTGACGTAAACAGAAAGTTACGTGAACTTTTAAAAGCTAGCGGCTTCTATTTGGACTCTTCAGGGGGAAGAGAAATTGTCCGGGATATCAAAGAGAAGTTGACATATCTAGCACTTAACTATGAAAAGGAGATGGACAAAGCGAAGAAAGTTCCCAAAAGTATAGCCGAAGAGTATGTTCTACCCGACGGACAAGTTGTAGAGCTAGTTGACGAGCGTTTCCGTGCACCAGAAATCATGTATAAACCCATGATGATCGGTGAAGAGAGCGATCCCCTTTCTCGGGTGGTCTATGAAGCGATTATGGAATGCGATGTGGACGTTCGGCCCCAATTATATCGTACCATTGCTCTTTCTGGTGGGAACACCCTCATCAAAAACTTCCCAGAACGACTGGAGGAAGAAGTCAAGAAACTCGTACCAGACCGTGCTAAGGACATGATTCAAGTGGAGGCAATGCCTGATCGACAGTATGCCGTTTGGATAGGGGGAGCAATTCTTGCATCACTTCCAGCATTCCAAGACATGATGATCACTAAAAAGCAGTGGGAAAAAGAGGGCAGTAGTGTTCTATTCAAGAGAAGATAATTAAATTTTTTCTTAATTTTTACTCTTCTTGACTCCCTTCTAATTTTTCATACTCTTTAAGAAGTTCTACTTTTTAACTTGGGAGAGTTTACGATAAGAAGTATTCCAAACCGTACTCCTTCCAACGAAACAAATTCTCTTCGAATACAAGAGATGAGAGCTNNTCAAGGTGTTACAAGAGAGATCCTTTCAAAAATAATGTCTAAAAGGGAGAAACGATGCTAAAGAGTCCCTCCATCATTAAGACATCACTTTTCCCTCTCTTTCTGTGAACGAGTGTTCATTTATTTCTATTTCTCTTGGAATTCTTTCCTTTAAGTTTCTGTAATAAACATGTAACGTAAGTTTATACCATAGGAATAGGAAAAAAACGAATGTTCCACCTGAGCAAAGAAAAGAGAAAATTTGTGAGTAAACTCCAGTCAGAAAAAACTTCCCAAACAAAAGGAAGAGGTGAAATAAGGTGGGAAGAACGAAAGTTAGAATAATCCAAGAAAAGAGAAGAGGAACGATAAGTTTAAAATAGTCCCTAATCTCAGAAATAGGAAGCCCCCCAACAAAAGTTACACTGACTGGATGATCTTCGCGTCAAGTACTAGCACGCGGTCTGGAAAAGCTCTTACAGGATTTAAATCTAGCTCTTCTATCTTTGTTCGTTCATTCATAACCTGCGAAACTTTAACCAGCAGTTTTTTGATGGCATCAATGTCAGCCGTAGGTTGTCCTCGATAGCCAGTCAAAATCTTATAGCCTCTCGTTTCCTTCATCATTTTTTCGGCTTCTTTCTCAGCTATAGGGGCAAGCCTAAAGGACACATCATCAAATAGTTCAACATAAATACCTCCTACTCCACCAAACATGATTGTAGGACCAAAAACGGGATCTCTAGTACCTCCAATAATTATTTCGTGCCCTCCTTCAACCTCTTCCTCAAGAAAAATCCCCGTAATTTCAGCGTCAGGTTCATGTCTTTTAACGCTTTCCATGATGTCCTCCCATACCTTGGAAACCTCCTTTTTGTTCGTAATATGAAGTTTCACTCCGCCTACATCTGTCTTATGGAGAACATCTGGTGAGACAATTTTCATGACTAAGGGGTAGCCTATTTCCGATGCTATTTCAATTGCCTCGTCTCTAGTTTTTGCTAATTTGTGTTTTGGAAAGGAAATCCCATATTCTGCCAATAGTTTTCTAGCTTCTTGCTCGGGGAGTCCTCTTTTCGCTCTTACTGCCATTCGAACCAACCCAGTTTACCCTGTGAAAAGTGTTTACTCTTTTTAAAAAGTAACTGTTCTGCTGTAGGAAGATCCTGAGGAATATTCAATAATTGTTCCCTCTTCAAACCTGGATAACCTCATATTTTTCTCTTAGTTCCTTGTCTATTAGGCCGACACCCGCCCTAGGACCCACTATTTCAATTACAATGAGTAGATCTGGATCCTCAAGATCGACTTCTGGGTTGATACTTCTCGCTTCTAACTTCTTCCACACATAAGATCCAATCTCCCGCTCTATTTCTTGGCTTGAAAGTTCTCCTTCGAACCCTCTCCTCTCACACCTCACTGCAAATGTGTCCTCTTTCCCAATTTTTTTCGTAAGAGGATCTATCGCTTCTTGTACTTTTTCTTTAAAAGTTCCTATACGAAAGTGAAAGGTACTATCAAGAGGGATCAACCGAGACAAGGACGGGATGTAATTTTCTTTGACAGCTTCCAAGAGCTGCTTCTTATCTTTCACAAACCCTATAAGTACATCTCTGAACTCTACTGGTGTAAATGTACCAGGATAATTATCCAGTTCTTCCAAAAGAAAGTCTCTCTCGTTTCTATAGGAGGTAAGTAATACATTCCATCTCTGCATAAGCTCTCACCAAAAACTCAAAGAATCTGTGCTTCAAAAAAGGTGATGTCAACAAATCTGGTGAAGTTGAAGAATTATCGTTAAAGATAAAAAGGTAAGAAAAAGTTTATAAGATTACAAGGAAACCTCCTTTCACGCCCTATTTTCTCACAAAGAAGATGCTCAAAAGGCCTCTCCCTTAAGCTAAAAATTCTTAAAGTTTTCCCGATGGGTTAATTCATGAGGTTTTAAAATGAACTATGATGAGAAGAATAGAACCAAGTCTATCAAAATGGATCTTGACGAATGGAGACACGAAATTTACCGCCGAATGGGGGCAAAAAGTAACAAGTGCAGGATATGTGGAACAAGTCGGGGAGTGATCCACAAATATGGGCTGAACATCTGTTATAAATGCTTCAGAGAGGTTCATGAGGATTTGGGTTTTAGAAAATCATCCGTTCACAGAAGTTAGGTGATACGTGTGTTACTAGATCCACTTGCTAATGCTCTAAGCACTATCAAGGATTGCGATACAGTCGGTAAGGATATGGCGTATATTAAACCTGTTAATCGCCTAATAAAAGAAACGTTGAAGATCCTGAAAGAGAAGGGATATATAAAAGAGGCAATGTATATCGAGAATAACAAAGGGGGAATTTATAGGGTTAAACTTACAGGAAATATTCATGACCTAAAAGCAATTAAACCAAGGTTTCCTGTAAAAAACGATGAAATTGAAAAATGGGAGCAACGGTACCTTCCCTCTTATGCCTTAGGTACGTTAATTCTTACCACCTCTCAAGGGGTTATGACCCACGAAAGGGTTAAAGAAAAGGGAATTGGGGGGAAACTAATAGCATATGTGTACTGAGGTGAAGGATATGAAATTTCAGTTCTTAACTGGTAAGGATGCTTTACTTCAAGCTATAAAAAAAGACTCTCCTACGGTAGGATACGAGGAAATAGACATTCCAAAAGGTGTTGAAGTCAATTTAAACGGAAAGATTGTTAAAATCACGGGAAAAGAAGGAGAATTTATTAAAGATTTCAGACATGTAAGACTCATTGAAATTCTAAGAGAAAACGATAAATTATTCGTAGCTAGACGTATAAGAAGACGTAAAGACAAAGCGCCCATCAGGACCGTAGCTTCAAAGATAAGAACCGCTATTGAAGGTGTACAAAGGCGTTATGTGGCCCACCATAAAGTAGTCTTCAGCCACTTCCCAGTTAGAGTGTATACCCAAGGGAACCAAATTATTCTTGAGAATTTCTATGGTCGTAGACAGGAAACAAGAGTTCCAATAGTAGGAGAAAACACAGAAGTGGAGGTAGAAATGGAAGCAGGAAGTAATGTACCATCGGATGTCTTTATTAAGGGACCCGACCTAGATGCAGTAACTCAAACAAGCTCTAGGTTAGTAGAGATTTGTAAATTGCGAGGAAAACGAAGAAAAGATGTAAGAGTGTTCCAAGATGGAATCTGGCTTTGGAGAATGGAAAGAGAAAAAAAATAAAAATACGAAACGGTGAAAAAATGAACCACGAAAAAGACCTTTCTGAATCGGAGACAAAACGTCTATTACGAATAAGGAAGCGAACAAAACGAAAGTTTACTAGAGATCAAGCTTGGAGATTTAAGAGAGTGAAAAAAAGTTGGAGGCGACCGAAAGGCCTTCACAACAAGGTAAAACGAGAAGTGAAAGGGAGACGACCTAAGGTAAAAGTAGGATATCGCTCCCCTAAAGCAGTCCGCTTCCTTCACCCTAGCGGGAAACGAGAAAAAAGAGTGAGAAAATTAGAAGACATGTTCAATGTTAACCCTCAAAAAGAGGTTGTACGAATTGAGGGAACTGTTGGAAGACGCAAAAGAAGGACGTTAGTTGAGTTCGCCCAAACTTACGGGATTAGAGTTCTAAATCCAAGATTAGTAAGTCCTCCAGAGATGGCTCTAGAGCCAGAGGAAGAACTACTACCTGAGGAAGAGACGCTTTTTGAAGAAGGAGAAGAAGAATTGTTTAAAGAAGAGAAAAAAGACCTTTTTCAAGAAGAGGAATTGCAAGAAGAAGATATAAAACCTTCTGAAGAAACGAAAAAGAAAGAAAAAACGGACGAGACTCAATCTGAAGAATTGATGGAAGAAGAGTTATTCAAGGTAGAAGATGAAACTTCGGAGGGAGAGTAAGCATGACAGATCTGAAATCTCAACGCAGAATGGCTGCTGACATTTTGAACGTAGGAGAGAGTCGAGTGTGGTTGGATCCTGATGCAATCGGGGAAATTGAATTAGCGGTTACGAAGGAGGACATAAGAAAGTTGATTAAAGAGAGGAAAGTCTGGAAAAAACCTCCTAACCCCCCAAGTAGACATAGAGCTAGAGACCGTATAAAAAAGAAGCGAAAAGGTAGAAAGAAAGGCTACGGAAGTAGAAAAGGATCGAAAAAAGCTCGAGGAGGCGAGACGTGGGTTACCAGAATAAGATCCCTTCGAAAACTACTCAAAAAAATGCGAGATCGAGAGATAATAAGCCCTAAAACCTACCAAAAATTAAGAGGGCAAGCAAAAGCAAGTAGATTTCGAGGAAAACGAGATCTCAAACGCTTTATTAAGGATCAAGAATTAAATGAAAAACCACTTGAAGGACTAGAGTAACCGGTGAGAATAATGGGAAAAGGACCAACGTANNAAAGGACCAACGTACAAGGTTAAATGGAGAAGACGTCGGAAAGGCAGAACAGATTACTATGCACGGCAAAAGATGATCCGTTCGGAGAACCCGAGAGTTGTCATACGCAAAACATCAAGACGAATTATTGTACATTTCTCTCTCGCAAAGCTTAAAGGTGATGAGACCCTGTCTTACACTACTTCAAATGAATTAACCGACTACGGTTGGAAATATAGCACCAGTAATTTGCCTGCGGCCTACCTTACTGGATACTTAAGTGGACTTAAAGCAAAGAAGAAGGGACTAACAGAAGCAATACCTGATTTCGGTTACCAAGAGAACACAGAAGGTAATAAACTTAACGCAACAGTTAAAGGTTTAGTTGACGCGGGAATTCAGGTTCCCCATTCAAGCTTTGTCCTTCCAGAAGAAAGTAGACTAAAAGGGGAACATATTGCCAAAATTGCTAGGGAGGTAAAGAAGTTACCGAAGGAAGACCAGACTCAATTTAAAAGATATTCAAAACGGGGAGTAGATCCAGCGAAAATATCCACCCTTTTCTCGCAAACCCTCGCTAAGATCGCAGATAAGTATGAAGAAACACCTCCTGAACTATGAGGGATCAAAGATGGCTCAATACATTATGGAATTAAGAGATCCTGTGAAACCTAAACCAGACTTAGAACGGGAATGGGATCCTATGACAGGAGTCGGATTAAAAGTAAAAGAGGGAAAAATTGATTCACTATCCCAACTCTTTAAAATAGAAGGTCGCGTTCCGGAGTGGCAGATCGTTGACTGGTTCCTGCAGGATCTAAAAGCAATCAGGATAGAGAGTAGGAGAGTAGCACGTCATACTGCTGAAGGACCGAAAAGTTCCTTTCGTTCCCTAGTTGTAATTGGAAATGAAGATGGATTCGTTGGGGTAGGTGTGGGTAAATTCAACGAACGGCGTGAATCAATAGTTAAAGCCAAAAGAAATGCTAAAAAGAAGATCATTCCTGTTTTAAGAGGATGTGGAAGTTGGGAATGTCGATGTCAAGAGCCTCATTCTGTTCCATATAAACTCCACGGGAAAGCGGGTAGTACTCGTATCCTCCTCCTTCCTGGCCCACGTGGACTTGGACTCGTTGCAGGAAAAGTCGCTTCAATCGTTCTTGAGCTGGCAGGAGTTAAAGACGTATGGACGAAGACGATGGGGGAGACTAGAAATCCAGTTAATTTTGCACGAGCGACCTATGATGCACTTAAATCCTCCTATGATTACATTTAGGGATTGGGATGCAGAACGATTCACATAGTAATAACTCAGGAAGACTTGTAACTGTTATTAGAATAAGAGGACGTGCTGGTATACGGAAGAAATTTGAAACTACTCTCAACTTATTAAACCTTCATAAACCGAATCACGCTACGCTTCTGCCTCTCACAGCAAACTATAAAGGAATGTTACAAAAGATCAGACATCTAATCGCTTGGGGTGAACCCTCTCTTGACATGCTTTTACAGTTACTAAAACAGCGAGGAAAAGTTGTAAATGGGGGAGATCTGAACGATGAACTTGTGAAAGAGAAAAGTAGGGGAAAATATCAAAATGTTACTGAGTTAACTGAAGCTATCTGGGAGAAAAAAAGCCTACAAGAGATCGAATGGCTTAGACCTGTATTTAGATTACACCCTCCCGTTAAAGGATTTAAAAACATTAAAAAAAGCTTTGAAGGAGGGGGAAGTTACGGTTACTGGGGGAAAGACATCGATAGGATACTGAAAAGAATGATTTAATGGAGAATGAGCTAAATGCCAGAAGATGAAGAAAAGAAAGTGAGGATACGACTTCCTAATAAAGAGAACGGCGAAATGCTTGGCTTAGTTCTAAGGAGATTAGGCGGATTATGGTTAGAAGTGAAATGTTCAGACGATAAGATCAGAAAAGCACGTATACCAGGAAGTAGAAGACGAATAAGAGTATATGGCGGGGATGTAGTGATCGTAAAGCCATGGTACGGTCTCCAACCAGAAACTCGAGCGGATGTGATCTGGAAATATAGAAAACATAGAGTTCGACACTTACTTGACACCCAATACGAACAGGCCATCCGTGAACTAATTCCAGAAGATATGCACTCTAAATACTTATCTTAACTTACAATTCTGTTTCGATTAAAATTGACCACAATTCCGCATATTATACAAAAAAAAGATACTTCTAAGATCCCTTTTCCTCTCACGATTAAACTACTACCAGTAAAAACGCTTCACCCCCACGAAGTGGTAGTCCCTTCTCTTTTGAAGGCTCTAAAAAAAGAGATCTCCCAAGATGGAATTCTAAAGAACCCTCTTCTTGTGGAACGGGAGAATTTTACCGTTTTAGATGGTATGCACCGACTAAAAGCAGTAAAAGAACTAGATATTAAGTATATCCCCACTTGTCTCGTCAATTACGATAGTAACGCCATTAAAATAGGTAGTTGGTGTAGGAAGCTCTCTTTCAAGAATTTTGATACCCAAAGAGTAATAAAAGAAGTAGAGGAAGTACTAAACGGTCAGATCCGGTATCAGTATATCCCATTTGAAACAGCCGTAGAAAGTCTTCAAGGTGCACGAGACCGCCTTTTAATACTCGATCCAATAGGCAAACAAGCCATCCAAGATGCAGAAGAAACCAATGAGAATAAATATTGGAAAGTTAACTCCATTGAAACTCTGCTGGAAGAGGTAATGTTCTCGGAGGTAGAATACATAGCCGACACGGAAGCATTTGAAGATATACGAAGCAAAAAAGAAATTTTCCTTGTACCTCCCTCTGTTGAGAAAGAAACTGTTTTAACACATAACCGAGTAGGTAAATTGCTCCCTCCAAAAATGACGAGACATATTTTTCCCGCTAGGCCGTTGTCCGTGAATTCTCCACTCTCTCTTCTGACTGATGATGCAACAGTAGAAGAAAAAAACACGGAATTTGAAGAGTTCCTCTCCAAAAAGAAGGTTAAAAAGGTAGAGGGGCAGAGAGTAATAGATGGAAGATTCTATGAAGAGGACACGCTTTACATCTTCCAATGATACTTAGTATTTACGGTAGAATTTCAATCGTCCTGATTTATAGGCATTAAGAAACCGCCTGAATCGAGATTTCTTTTTGAAAGAGAGGAAAATACGTCCAGATTTTCCTACTTTTCCAGAGAAAACTTGATCTCCCTCAATATAGGCGGTAACACTTTCCCCTGCTGCCTTCCTTCTAAAATCGAAGACCAACGTGGTCCCTCTCACTTCAATTGAAGGAGAAAGTTCTATGTTCTCGTCTCTCCCTTTTTGACGTCTACCTTCTCCGATAGGTACCACGAAAACCCGACGGCCAAACGCGTAAAGTTCTGCGATAGGTTCATGGGTAAGGAAATCACTTACGACAATCACAGGTCGAGAAAGGTCGCGTTCTGTGAGTCCATGTGGCACTTTAACTCGCATTTCAAGAGAAAGAACTCGATTGACATTACCACCTTCAATAAAAAGCACGGTATCCACTACGGAAGGAATCTCCCCAAACGGTAACGTACCTACAAACCGTTGTATTGCCTCAAGGGGGGTAGACGAGTGAATGACGCCCACCATCCCAACGCCCGCTAACCGCAAATCTCTATAGAGTTCAAAATCTTCAGGGTGTCTCATCTCATCAAAGATAGTAAAGTCTGGTCGAGACAACAGAAGGATATCATGTATTTCCTCTCTAGTTCCTTGACGTTTACTAAAACGCGTAATACCTTTGGATAGTTGCATGTCTCTAGGAGCTTCTACGGTTTTGATCACATTCCTATGATCCACCCAAAATTCAGCTAAAGATTGTGCAAAAGTAGTTTTACCAGCTCCTGGACGGCCAGAGATAAGGATTCCCTCTGCCTCTCTTCTTAACCTTCGAATTAAACTTTCAGGAAGATTATAATCTGAAAGCTCTAGTTTTTTGACCGGTTTAACGGCAGTGATTTCGAGAGCTTCTGAAAAATTTGGTTTTGTTATGACAGTACGTATATCCTCAAGTTGGACGATCGTGCTGGATGGGCGCTCAATTTCAATAAAACTTTCTTCAGAGGCTCTAGCTTCTTCTAATATAGTACCAATAATTCTTTCCACTTCTTTGCGAGACATTTTTTCTTCACTGAGTGGGACAAACTCCCAGTCACCTGGCATACCCCTCTTCCCCATTGGCTTCATGCCTTCCTTTATGTGAACGCTAAGTGTCTCTCCATCAAAGAAATCTCGGAGACGAGTTTTGGATTTCTTGCCTACAGATACCAATTCTGTTTGTACCCCAATAGATTCAGCAATTCTCTTCAACGTGGTGTCACCTGTTAAAAGAGTCGCTCCTCGTTCACTAGCTAATTTTAACGCCGCTTCATCTGGATCTAAACGAGTATCAAGCTCATCAAATGGACAAGTAACTTCCACTCCCTTCTCTTTGAGTTTAGAGAGTTCATTCAGGCCAATCCTCCCCTCTCCCAAACCCTTCTCTCTCATTTCTTTCAATTTTCTAATTACTTGCAGGGGAACGAAGAATTTACCTTCTGTTACTTTTCCTTCAAAATTGGGTATGCCCCTATGCCCTAAGATTAACGAAGAGGTATCCAATACGAAGTAGTCAGGGGATAGTTCACTCATTGTTTTTCCACTTCTTGAACTCAGTTGGGAGAACCTTTAAAAATTTGTTGATCGTTAATTATAAACGCGGCTAGGATGATCGGAGTCTGGCCTGCTAGCCTCCCAGCGATGATGTACGAACTTGAGTGGAGACTAGCCGCGTTTTCCCTTTAAACTGAAAACATTGAGATAATACCGCTACCCTCCAAAGTAATAAAAATTTAAAAACCGTTCCCCGTATCTTAAGAAAGTATCTTATTATGAAGGTGTTGACTTACACCCAAATTGATCCAATTTTCTTTCTACTAGGAGAGCGTACCGGATCGCTCTGTTGATGGGTACGACGCTCACACTTAATTCGAGAAAGGAATGGTCACACCATATTCATGCTATTGATTGGCTTCTTGAATTCATAATTAAGATTCACGGTGAAGTAAAATGAACAAGAAAACAAAGATCAAATTTTTAGGAGGAGCTCGTCGAATTGGTTGTTCCTCTCTCCTTGTAAAGAGTAATGGAAGAAAATACGTTTTTGATTATGGTATAGATCCTCACAAAGGGAGAGTAGAGTTTCCATTGGAAGTGCGAGATGTAGATTTCGTCTTACTCTCACATGCTCACATTGATCACAGTGGGGCTATCCCCTCTTTTTATTTGCGAGAGTCTCCAACCTTAGTTACTACTCCTCCTACCTTAGAATTAACTAAACTTCTTTCTTATGATACTCTCAAGTTGAGTAGAGACCATCTTCCCTTTGACAGATTGGAAGTACGAGAGATGGCCCAAAACACGAGACTTGTAAAATATGAAGAAGACGTTTCACTAACAGAAGGAGTCAAGGTAAAATTCTTAAATAGTGGTCATATACCTGGAAGCGCATCGATACTACTAGAGATTAACGGACAGACACTTTGGTACGTCGTAGGTTTTAATCGATCCAATTCTCAATTACTAAAACGGGCGAAACTTCCCGAAAACATAGAAGACGTAGACATCGTCATTATGGAATCTACATATGCCCAAGAAGAACGCCCTCCTCGTAGAACAATAGAGAGAGCCCTTCTGAACCATGTAAGAAGTACTATTGACAGAAACGGTACTGTACTTATCCCCGCATTTGCAGTTGGACGTAGCCAAGAAGTAATATCAATCTTAGACTCCTTTGGATTCAAAGGTCGTGTCGCTCTTGATGGGATGGCCAAGAGAGCGAGCGAAATTTTTATTAGAAATCCTTCATTCCTGAGGTCTCCAGATACCTTCTTTGATGCAATTAGAAATGTAAAATGGATAGAAAGTGTGGGAGAACGGAAGCAGTTTTTATCCCAACCAGGGGTAATCGTCACTCCTGCTGGAATGTTACAAGGGGGATGGGTAAAATGGTACTTAAAGGAAATATTCGAGGATGTTAAAGATGCTTTGTACTTTGTATCCTTTCAGGTCCCAGGAACACTAGGTCACCGTCTTTTGAATAATGGAACACTCCGTTGGAACGGAGAAAAAAAAGAAGTAAAAGCAGAAGTGAAACAATTTCATCTCTCCTCACACTCGGATCATTCCCAACTTATGGAGGTAATCGAACAGTTAAGTGGGGATACACGGCTTTTCCTTGTACATGGAGAAGAAGAAGATCAACTAAAGTTCGCCGATGAAATAAGAGAGGGCTACGGATTATCTGTCAAGGTGCCTAAGCAAGGAGACATCTTTTCGATTGACTAACTTGAAACTACTAGCGGACCGCTGGAAAGTTCCAAAAAACACTTAAAAGTTTTATGTGTGTATCGATTAGTGTAAATACCCCAGCGAGAAACGGAGGCGTACTTAAATGAAAGTAGATGAACTTTGGACAAATGTGAAAAAGATCTGGGAAAAAGGCCGAAGGTACTCTCTAAGTGAGGTTTTAAAAGACAACGCGGAGGAAAAACGGGCAGTATTTGAGAAAGAGGGAGAGAAGATTCTTGCTATCGCCATTACAGGGAAGCTCCACGTAGCTTTTTTGAGAGAAATTAAAGAAATACTGGAGGATTCAGACTACACAATGTGCACTATTGCATCGGTAGGGAGAGCTACATGGTATGCAGAAGAAGAAGCAGAAGAAGCAGAAGAAGAAATGGGAAAAAGCATAGAAATTATAAGCGAGGACCATCCTCTTGTATACGTCCTTGACCACTGGCTTGTTCCAAAGCATGAAGTTCTTTCTGGAGAAGAGGCAAGAAGGATCGTGAATAAGTATACCAACGGAAATAAAATGCAATTGCCAAAGATTACTGTAACTGACCCAGTAGTGAGAATACTACGGGCAAAACCAGGAGATATACTCAAGATAACCCGGAGAGTACCAAGTAGAGAAGAATTGATCGAGAAATTCGGTGAGAAAGTTGGAAAAGACGCTCATGAACGCCTCCAAGAGACATGTCCAGCGGGTAAAGAGATCTATTATCGAATCGTTGTAAAGGAAGAACGGGAGGAACTCTTCTAACATCTTATTTCTACAGTTTACAACTAAGAATGACAACTCCCGAAGCCATACCCTTCTAAGCCACTCAATGCAAACTTAAACCGTATTAGGACTCCCATACACTTAAAAGGAAGAATCCATCCGGAGGAACAAGGGATTGTAGTGTTTCATGGAATCAATATACCTCCTGAATCTCCAAAATCTATAGAGGAGATTAAAAAAGAAGTACAGCGACATTTTCAAGTAACCAATTCCTTTACAATACTAAGAGAAGGAAGACAAATTTACATTTACCAAGTTGAACGTCCCCAAAACACGAAAAAACCTTTCAAACAACTCCTCTCAGACGTGAGGAAGCTGGGTTACACTGTATTACTTAGGGAGGGGGAAACCGATAGTCACTTGAAAGTAATTGCAATACCAGAAACTTGGACGGACAAAGCGATTATAACAAGAGGAAGAGAAGAGAAAGAAAAAGAGATACTTCCACGGGAAGAACTGGTAAAGGAAGAAAGAACCATGGAAGGAGTCGAAAAAGAGGAAAAGGACCCCCAAAAATGGACCCTCATTTCCCTGATTTTGACACTTGGTACGATAAGTTATGCTGGCTATATATTTAGCTACGGCTTTCGAAATTATTCGCCCATTGGATTGCTTCCGAATATATTCCTATACGTATTGTCCCTTTTCTCTATAATCGCCTTTCACGAGTTTGGACATATCTTTGCAAGTAAACGCCACGGTATTGAGGCGACGTACCCAATATTCATTCCAGGGATCCCCTGGATTGGTGGAACGTTTGGTGCGTTCATCAGGCAAGAGAGTCCTCCTGCAAACCGTGATGAGCTCTTTGATTTAGGGATCTTAGGTCCTCTTTTCGGTTTTGCTATTGCGTTAATAGTAACCATAGGTGGACTGTTACTTTCTCAGCCTGTTCCCTCCAATGAGATCAGCAATGCAGACGAACTCCCGATCCCCCTGCTTTATCAGATCTTTGCAGAGATACAGCAAGTTACTTCTGGGGAGATCCTGCTCCTCCATCCTGTGGCATTTGCGGGATGGGTAGGGTTTCTCGTTACTGGTCTTAACCTTTTACCAGTAAGCCAACTCGATGGAGGACACATAAGCATGGCGATGTTCAAAGGAGAAACTCATAAATACCTTTCTTATGTAGTAATTGCAATTCTTCTTTTGATGAGATTATTCTTCATGGCGTTGCTTCTTTTTCTGTTTATGAGAGGACAACATCCTCCCCCTCTTGATAATGTTAGCCAACTATCTCTTAAAAGAAAGGTGGTAGGGGTACTATCTTGGATTATAATTATTGTAACTATCCCCCCGCTTGGTTTATACTACTGAAGGGATGAGGCTACAAAAAGGTAGAAAAAACGGTATCTAGATAGCGATCACAGCAGAGGCCTAGTTTATTGTATACATGTAGTCGCCATCCCTTACTCTTTCCTTTACTTTTATACCGACTTTCTGCCCTTTCTTTCCTACCTTGACTTTTTCGTGCTCGATTTCCATTGAGTCTATTTGCTGTTCAAAATCAGTGGTATGTCCTTTGAATTTGACTTTGTCTCCAACTTCTACCCGTCCTTCTAGCTTTACCAACGCAACACTTATGTCAGTATAATAATGTGTGACTTCTCCAACTTTTTTCTCCACTTTCTTCCCCTTTTACTTTTATGGTTTTCTCCTTAAAAAAGATATTTTCTCGAGCTTTCAGCATACTCCTTTATATTGCAATGGCAATCTCTTCGAAAGGTTCTCCTTCGAGGATCACGCTCATTAGAGTAAGGAAGTACGTAATTCGCGTCTCTTCAAACTTCAGAATCTATCGCGATAGGAAAAAAGTTTCGTATCTCTAGTTCCAACCGGGACAACAGAAAAAGAGATAATAACTCGAAGTTATTTCTACCCAAGAAAGCGTTTTTATCCATTAGTAGCGGCTTACTTAAATAAACAGGTTAAACGCTGGAGAAAAAAGAAAAAGAAAGAATTGAGTTCTAAGCTATTTCTGAACTGGTACGACCTCCACAGATTCAAGTGGTTGCCTCACTTTGACAGAAGTACCTTCATCTCCACTAAGAAGGAACAGGCTGAAACCCCATTTGGGATTATGTAGGGCTAACAAGTCGGAAAAAGACATTTCCTTCAATTTTTTCACCGATACAAACTGATACAAACTGATACAACAGGTAGGAGAATACTCTCCTATTGTATATAGTGTAGAGAAACTTATTTAAAATTTATTCCCTGAGGCTTAATGCACTGATAAAATAAACTTTTACACCTCGGTTTTCTAGGTAATTTCCTCAAGTAAATTACCACGAAATTTGTGGACACGAGGAGATTTTTTATAATTACAGGCATAATAATAAGTTTTTGATTATTAATACTCTGAAACACCTGAAAACACGAAAAAATTTGGTTTTCATGGTGGAAACTCGAGTTACTAACTAATCATAAAAGATACAGGATCTCATGCTTAAGGTAGCATACTTAAAAATTGAAGATACGCCCTAGGCTGGAAAACTGGAACTCAAAAATAAAATTCTACTATGTAAGTGGGGAGAGGAGTGTATTATTGTAAAAAATGCAGACACAAACACATAGAGGACTCTGATATTGGAAAAAAACATAAAAAGTTCAAATTCGAAGGGAGCATGTACTTCTGTTCAAAATGCGGTCATGAGCATCGGATATCGAGTAACATCGGAAAGGAACATTTTGAATTTTTTGAAGAGGCAGAAGAAGAGGAAACTAGAAAAGAGGCAGAACAAACGACCCTATCACAGAAAATAAAGAAAGAGGCGGTTACAAGGGGAGTAGTTCCTAAGAAACTTCCTGACTTTAAAGAGATTGGAGAAAAGGAGGAAGAACACTATTATCGACTCTCTCCCATAAAGTCTACCGTTTTCGACATTAACTCTACTGGGAAGCTCAAATTAAAGCCAACTGTTAAGCAAAAAGCCTCAAAAATTGTAGATTTACCACCATCCATCCTTTCCCAAGAGAGAGAACTGTTACGAAAAGCCAAAGAACGACAACGCAGACTTTTCGCCCGTAAACTCACTACCAAGGAAGGAGAAATATTTTACGAATTAGAAATGAATGGTTACGATCTCATTCTGTATAAACTGGCGAGAGCAGTAGAATCCTAGAATAATAGGTAATGAAGAAGAATAAAAAACTTTTGCCGTTAATCATTCTGAATTCCACCGTTGTTCTTTTATGAAGTATTTTACTATTCGGGCTTTTATTGGTTTTCTTTCATCAAGATCTTTCAATTAGTGTAATAAGCCAGTTCTCCAGAATTAAATTTTTCCTCTCAATATGCTCTTTTACTTTTATGCTAAGATCTGATTTTCTTTCTCCGTTTATTATTTCTCTTAAAATTTCACCGCTGCTAATGTGTAAAAGGGTAAATTTGTTCTCTAATATTCAACTCTAGGTCCAATCCCAGCATCAGGGGTTCTGAAATCACTATACTCATTTTTCCTAAACAGGAGATACTGAGGAAAACCTTAAAATAAATGATCTATTACTTTTCGAACTAGTAATTCAAAGGTTATTTCGAGGGTGAGTTTTCTCGCCCAGTAGTTCCCTTGGAAGTTTTCTGGGAGCCTTTGAACAAATAACTCTCAAATCAGCCAACAGCAGCTTGTTGTTATTATTTTAACAAAAAATATAAACTTACAATCAGGGAGGAACATGAAGAGAGGAAAGAGGTCTGTCCTTAAATACCTGATGAGTACATTTATCCCCCTAAAAAAGATCGTTGTGATTACTAAGATGCGATCTGATGGTAACGGTGAAACTTCTATCTTAAAGGCAACTGATGAGGGAGTGCCTGTGCGAGACGAGGATGCGCTAAGGATAATACAACATTATAACATGCATGATCTCAAGGATCTTAAAAGAACTCACGGAAAAGCTGTTACAAACTTCTTTTCCCCGAAATTCTTCAGAAAAATGAGGGAAAAGAAAAAAGGCAGAAAAGGAGAAATCTTTTTTAGGCTTCAAGTCCTAATAAAGCAATACGGTCTCTTTTTTTCCGTTACAAAACAGTATAACACAAAATATGCTACAGTAAGGTTCTTCACTGAAGAGTTCACTTACGGGAGACCAAAAGCAGCCGTAACTGAGTTAAAAAGCATCAAAGCAGGAAAGTATTCTTCAATTCTAAGAGAGAGTTTCAAGCTCCTCCATATCATCACCACAACGATAGAATCTGTTGAAGAGAGGATTTTTCCAATTAAAGAAGGAATTCTAGAGCAGATGGAAGAAAAAATAGATGACACCGTTGCCGAGTTCACGAAGAAGATGGAGCAAGCTTTCGAAAAAGTGAAAGAAAGTATGATAAAAGAGTTTGTGAAAGCATGACCCCTCTCACATGAATAAGGAAGCAGACGAAGAAAAGGGAAGGCATCTTATCTTCTCTTTTCATTCAATATGTATGCCCACCTTTTCCAGAGCGGTAAGATAAAGGGAAATTGTACCTTCTTTCACGTCTAATGCTTCCGCTTGCTCATTTTTAGAGAGAGTAGTATCCATCAAAACCTCAAAGCACCCTTCTTGAATTGCACGTTTTACTACACTAGCGTATCCCTTGCTTATACCGTATTTTTTAGCAATTTGCCCACTAGACATTTCAAGAAGTTCTTCTCTTTTCTTTTTTGTTGTTTTTTTCCATTGCGACTTTTCTTCTATACCAATCGGTTCTTTCTCCTTAAGAGGTTTTTCTCTCTCCTTACTAGGTAGCGTTTTTTCTACAATTGTTTTGTAATCGCTAGTGGGGTCATTCAAGAGGCTTCTAATACATTTGTGACATAAAATTACTTTATCTCCCCGTAGTCGCACTTCTAAGTTATTAGCTATGATTCTATCAAGTTGAAATTTTACTGCACCTTTCTTCCCACAATTTCTACATTCTAGGTCGTTTTTTTCCTCTTTTTGCAGGGCTTCTCTGAGGGCCTTTTTTCTCTTTTCGATCCCTTGAATTTCCCATATCACTCGCTCAATAACATTTTGTATCATCTCCCTACACTCCAAAACTCTAGTCTAAGACTCTAAGGAAGTTCAAGGAAACAAGATTTAAAAATGTAAGCCTAAGAGATTGCTAAAAGTATATAATTATAAATAAGAGAAATGGGTAGGGTGCCGAAGCCGATCATTACCTAGACAAAGTGTCAAAAATGGCAGAAGTTGTAGAGTCAAAAGAGGACGAGAACAAGAAAAGCGGGCTTCAAACCATCTATGTTGGAACTAAACCACTTATTCGGTATGTAATGGCTGCAATAGCGTTATACCTTAATGAACGTCCGAATAAATTAAAAATTGCTGCTAGAGGAAGAGCAATCAGTAGGGCTGTTGATGTTGCTGAAGTGCTAAGAACTCTATACCTAAAGGGGATATTAGACGTGGAAGATGTTAAGATCCATACAGACCGAATAGAAGACAAGAAAAGTCCAGGGAAAACGGATCGAGTCTCAAGCATGGAGATTCTTTTGAGGAAAAAAGAGGAAGTTCTCCAGAGGAAGCAAAGCTAGAACCTGCGCCTTGGGCGATTTCAGCTTATTAATGTTGGGATTTAAAGGAGGAAGTAACTTATATTTCTGGTAGTATCGTTGTAGTTACTCAATTTAATGATAACTTTGGGGGACCGCAGTTGCTATTATCCGATAAAACAATAAAAAAATTGGTTAAGAACCGCAAACTCGTTATTCGTCCTTTCGAGCCAAAGAATCTAGGAGGTTCTTCTTTAGATCTCACACTCAGTGATGAAATGTTGACCTTTGAGAGCAAGAGAGGTTTCATTGATCCAAAAGAGAAGGTAAAAATGAAACGCACCTCTATAGATAATGAGGGATTTTTCTTAAATCCAAACCAACTTTATATCACCTCTACAAACGAGTACATAGGCCTCCCAGATGATTTAGTAGCAAGAATAGAGGGGCGTTCCTCTTTATCTCGTTTAGGATTGATAGTTCATTCTACGGGAGGATTTGTTGATGCTGGTTTCAAAGGAACGCTAACGTTGGAGATGAGTAATTTAAATTCTGTCCCAGTTAGGATTTACCCAAGAATGAGGATTGCTCAATTGACCTTTCTACGTCAAGATACTCCCTCTGACAACCCTTATGGGAAACATGGGAAATATCAAAAGCAAAAGGGGCCAACTGGTTCTAAAATACACCTCGACTTCAAAAAGAAGAAGAAAAGTTGACTATATCTTAGGCACTCTTTTCTCCCCTAAATTCATTTAAAATGACATTGGCAATACCGGGAATGCTTGCAGGTTCCTTCTGAACGTTTTTTTGGATGTAAATTGCCTCTCGTGAGTGATCGCCCTTTAAGTCTCTTCCACTCGAAGTCCTCTTTGGGAGCGTTTGCACATCTGCTTCGTCAAAATCACAGAATCCATGGTCAGAGACAACCAAAAGTTTTCCATCCCGTTCCTCTTCATATCTTATTAATTCTCCCAGAATTTTGTCGATCCGTTGATACCATTCCACCAAGAATTCAGTTTCTCCCCAGTGGAAATGCTGTAATTTATCCAGCGCTGTAAAAACTACTATAAACAGATCATAATCGCCTTTTTTCGCTATTTTAATCGCCTTGTCGCTCAAATTTTTGTTTTGCTCTTTAAGCTCAGCCTCACTAAGACCCAAGCCATAATTTACAGGAGTAAAAGTACAATTGAAATTAAATGGT
>JABAHS010040733.1_pt1 | contig 29255 bp, 20 predicted proteins | sample 7062111 | NCBI WGS metagenome assembly JABAHS01 (sample SAMN14534600, study PRJNA622989) | marine sediment metagenome | biome: marine biome [ENVO:00000428]; feature: marine pelagic biome [ENVO:01000023]; material: deep marine sediment [ENVO:00002113]; isolation source: pool of 4 deep marine... | reverse complement strand
ATCACGTACGGAACCAGCTGCCCGCGGGTCACGTTGAGCAGCGGCGTCGTCTTGGAGATCGCGATCGAGCCGACGAGCTCCGGATCGAGCGGGATGTGGTTGTTGAAGATCTGGCTCGAGCCGGGCGGCTGGCTGCCGTCCAGCGTCAGGTGGACGTGGTGGATCGTGCCCGCGCTGCGTGGCGGAACCGATGCAGCCGGCGCCGACTCCGAAGGCTGCACCTCGCAGAACAGGGCCGTGGCCGGAATGGCGTCGTCGGCGCTGCCCGGGCAGGCCGGCACCGAGAACGCTGCGGTCGAAGCGTCGGACGTCGGCGGGATGATCTGCGAGTAGCCCGCAATGTAGGTCGTTCCCGGGGGCGCCGTCACGCCGATGAGGTAATCACCGCCGCTCGGGCAGGCCGGGTCGCTGAAGTTGACGTCGAACTTGTAATAGCCGTCCGCGAGCGTGACCTGGCCTTGCTGGGCCGCATCGTCGAAGCAGCTCGCCGGCAAGGGCGAGGCGCTGCCGGCATTCAGCAGTGTGAGGGTCGCTCCGGCAATCGGTATGCGCGCGACCGAGTCGTAGATGACGCCGTTCGGATCGATCGGCAGGTTCAGGCCCTGCAGATTGGCGCCGGACGACACGATGATGTCGCTGATCCGCTGCGGTCCGTTCGTGAACGGCGAATCAGCCAGGCCCAGCGTCGCGGTGTTCGCACCCGCGCCAGGCGCGCGGAACCGCAGCTCGTAGCGACTGCCGGTCCCGTCGTTCGGCTCGACGCCGATGATGCGATAGACGCCGTCTGCATCCGTCAGCGCTGTATGGAGCAGCTCGTCATCACGGTACAGGTCCACCGCCCAGCCAGCCAGCGCCCGCTCACCGGCATCCCGGTCATTGTCGAAGTTGGCGTCGTGCCAGGCTGACCCGTTCAGCACGGCGACGCCGGGGATGCCGCCGACGACGATCGAGACGCTGGCGCTCGCCGTTTGCGTAGGCGTGTTCCACGCGACCACGCCGATGTTCGTGACGACGGTGCCTACCACAAGGCCGGGATTGAGAATGGCCCGGAACCTGAGCACGACGGCCTCGCCCGGCTCCAGCGGTCCGTTGACCGCGGCGTAGTCGGCGGTGATGGTCGAACCGGCGAAGCTGACGCCCGCCGCCGAACCGTTCATCGTCGCCGACAGGTTCACATAGGCGAGCTGGCCGGGTTGCGGGTCGTCGAGGTCGTCGGTGATAACGACGTTGAAAGCCGGCACGGGGGCGACATTCACGACGCGCACGACGTATTCCAGCTCTGCGCCGGGAACTGCAGCGCCGCCGCCGACCACGGCGACCTGCTTCGTGATCGAAAGCTGCTGGCCGTCGCCCACCACGACGACCGTCGGCTGGGAGCCGTTCGAGGGATCGCCATCGCCGTCCGTCAGCAGGTCCGGCAGCTCGACGCTCTCCACCACGGCCTGGTTGCTGATCAGGGTGCCCGCGGGCGTGCCGTCGTCGACGCGCAGGTCGAACTGAAGGACCGCCGTGGCACCGGGCGAGATCGTGCCGGCGCCCGGACCCGGCAGCGGCGGCGTCAGGTCGGATGAGCTGATGTCGATGCCCGAAGCGAGCGGGGAGACGCCGCCATCCGGCTGGCCGACCGGCAACCCGTTGAGCAGCGTGGAATCCGCGACGTAGGTGGTATTCGCCGGAACGGTGTCGGTCAGAACGACACCCGTCGCGGGAATCGCGGCGGAATTCTGCACGGTGATCGTGTACCGCAGCACGTCGCCCGGATCGACGATGCCCGGCGAGCCCAGATCACCGAACAGCGCGACCCGCTTCTCGGCGTAGAGCAAGGGCAGGTTGCCGACGATGTCGCGCGTCGGATCATTGGGGATCGGCGTTCGCGGGTCGTCGGACGGCTGGTCGACGATGCCTTGCTCGATGGCGCTGACGAAGCCCTGGTTCGAGATGATCGTGCCGTCGACGACATCCGGATCCACGACCACATCGAACGTGATGGTCGCGACGTTCGCCTGGCTGCTGGACGCGTCGGCAGGCATCGAACCCGGCGTCGTATCGGCCGGAGAATTGATCAGCATGCCGTTGACGAGCGGGGACAGGCCGGCGGAATCCGGGACCGTCGCGCCGTTCAGTGTCGTGCTGCCCGCGACGTAGGTCGTGTTCACCGGCACCGCGTCGCGCAGCACGACGTTCACGGCATCTTCATTGCCGATGTTCTTCACCGTGATCGTGTAGCGCAGCGTCTCGCCGGCGAGCAGGATGTTCGGGTCGCCGGTCAGGTCCGTGGAGATCTTCTGCACCAGGAAGGCGGGCGCCGACACGATCGTCACCCGCGTCGGATCTTCGTCGCCCGAGACCTCGGGATCGGCCGTGCCATTGACGTTCGGGTCATCGCTCAACGCGAAGGTGGTGCCATCGTCGAGGAGGAGCGTCGACTGGTTGGTGACGACGGTGCCGTTGGCGAGGGTCGAGACCAGCGTGACGTCGAACTGGATGAGAACCTCGCCGTCGGCCGGCAGGTTCAGGTTACGGATGTCGATGACGCCGGTGCCGGCGGAGCCGCCCGTGCTGCTGGTGGCGCTGACGTCGGCCCCTGCCGGGAAAGTGACGAGCGTGAGCGTGCCCGGCACGAATGCCGGTTGTGCGTTGAGAGCGTCTAGCTCATCAAATATCCTGAAATTGCCGAGCCCCTTATCGGTCGAGCGGAAGCGCAGGGTATAGCGCAGCGTGTCACCCGGCGTGGCCGTCGCGGCGGGGTTCACACCGCTCGTGAGGTCTGCGACGGTCTTTTCGAAGAAGAATCCCGTGAGCGCCACCGTCACGGTGTGGGCGTCCTCGTGGTCCGGGATGCCGACCGTGCCGTCGGTCAATGTACGGGAGGAAGCCTGGCGGTTGGGCTCACTGTTATCGGCGTTGAACCACTGAATGGCGCCGGCGACGTTGGTGAGCGTGATGCCGTCCTGGGTGTCGCCGTCGAGCTGGGTCCGGTAACGGATGATCAACCGCTCATTCGGGCCGATCGTTCCCGCGGCCGTCAGCATGGTGATGTCGAGCTGGCAGTCGGGCGCAGCGCTGTAGCTCAGCAGGTAGTCGCTGCCCGGGTTGAGCGGGCCCTTGCCCGGGACCGGGGTGACGCCGTCGGCCGCAAAGACCTGGGCGCTCAGGATCTCGGGCGTCAGATCGCACATGCCGCCCGTCGCGCCGTCCGGGAACAGGTCACGGATGCTGACGTCCCAGGCGTCGCTGAGCCCGGTGTTCTGGACGTCGATGACGAAGTCGCCCCACTGCCCCAGATTCATCGTCGCCGGGCCCGACTTGGTGACGACGAGCTCCGGTGCGGCGATCGTCATTGGTGGCGTGACGCCATTCTCGCCCGGCAGGGGCTCACGGAACTCGCCGTCGATGATCCGTCCGAAGTCCCACTTGGCCGTGTTGATGAACTGCGTCCCCGGCACGTTCGCCGGCGTGTCGTTGAGCACGACCGTGAGCTCGATGACGAACTGCCGGCCGGCGGGGACGACGGGGAAGTTGTCGAAGGTGAGGAAGCCACCAACGTTGGAGAACGTATGCGGAACCGGAGTGCCGTTATCGAGCCAGTGGGCATCGTGGCTCACATAGCTGAGGTCCGCGCCGGTGGCGTTGAGGTCGTCCGTGATCGTGATGCCGTGCAGGTCGTTCGGCGACCCGCTGGAGTCGATGACGGTGCCCGTCGCCGGATCGAACAGGACCGGGATCGTCAGCGTGTAGGTGAAGGGGACGCCGATGGTGGCCGTGGTCTGGCCCGCCGGATTCTGCTTGTCGATCTTCTCGACGGGGATCAGGAGGTTCTGGCAGCCCTCCTGGATCGAGCTGGACGAGCCGTTGACGAACCAGATCTTGTGCCCAAGAACGGCGTTGCACGACATCTGGCCCGTGTGCACGACGTTGTCGAAGATGATCAGCCACCGCTCGGGGTTCTGGCCCGGTTGCGTGAAGAAGCTGAAGTTGGTGGTCAGCGGGTTGGACGCCGGAAAGTTCCGGATCGTGCAGTCGCCGTCGATATCTATCTGCGCGGGAGGAACAGGGTCGACAAAGCCATCGATCAGGCCGCCGCGATCGGCAACGCAGCGGTCCGCCCGCGCCGGGGTGGCGGTCAGCAGCGACAGTGCGAAGGCGGACAGCAAGATTCCGATCCAGCTGTAGCCCACCCTCACCTTGTTCGCGCCGCTAGAAGTCATGTGGGGCTCCGCGGCCCGTTAGACCGGTGACTTTGCATCGGCCATCTTTCGGTGACTTTGCCCTTGTCAGAATCGCGTCGAAAATTAGCTGATCGGATGACTCCTAATCTCCTGTTTCCGTTCCGCCTTCGGCCGCCGGCAGGAAGTCGATCGGGTACACGATCGTCACGGGCTGCACACCGTCCTTCGCGCCGAAATTGATCGTCCGGACGCGGTTCACGACCTGAGCGGCGAGATCCGGCGCATCCATGTCAGTCGACTGCAGCACGCACATCGACACGCTGCCGTCCGGCTCGATCGTCAGGCGCAGCACCATCTGCCCTTGCAACGTGGGGTCATTGCGCAGCTCCCGGTTGTACAGCCGGTAGAACGACGCCTTGTAGCGGTCGAACACGATCTGTATTTCTTCGTCGGTGCGGGAAGGCCCCGGCCCGCCGCGCGCCTTCGCCTTCGGTCGGTCGCCGCCGCTGATCGAGGCGATCGAGCTGGTCGCGCGGCCTACCGGCACGCGCTGGATCCCGCCTCCGCCGCCTCCACCGCCCCCACCTCCTCCGACGTTGCGGCTTAGCGAGCCGAGGTTGATGCCGCCGCTCGAGCCCGGCGCATTGGTCGTCAACATGGAGCGTGTCGATGCCTGGCCCTGGCTCACGTCATCGGCATCACGGAAGCGCGCATCGGCTCCGAGACGCGGCGCGACTCTGTCCTTTGCCAGGCTCGCGAACGTGTCCCTGAATGCCAGGATGCCGGCCTGTGCCACCCTCTGCTGTGGTGGCCCCGCCGCGGCAACGGCCGGTGCCTCCGGGCCGGGCGGACCTGGCTGCCTGGACGGTTTCGGCTCCGCCGCGGCAACGTCCGGTGTCTCCGGCGGCTTCTGTTCCGGTGGCTTCTCCTCGACGACCGGCGGTGGCGGTATCGGTTTCACCAGCTCTTGCCGGACGAGCTGCGCGAGGCGCTTGGGCAGCTTGTCGTCCGGTTTGAAGCGCTCTGGCAGCGGCAGGTCGACTATCGAGAGCAGCGCACCGAGGAGCAGGCTGAGCAACAGCGACGCGGCCAGCGACTTGCGGAAGCGCCTGTCGTCCTCGCCGCCGCGCGCCCAGGCCATCACCTGTACGCGAGGTGGTACCGGGCTGATATCCCGTTCGACGACCCATTCGAACTTGCGGCGTTCCTCCGCTTCCCGGATTTGGTAGATGTCCTCGGCGAGGATCTCTAAGTCTTCCTCTTCACGGCCAATTTTGGCGAGAATCGCCCGACGTCGCTCGTCGAGCTCGCCAAGCTGTGCCTGGAAGGTGCTTACGCGGCTGCGCACATCGCGCAGCTGTTCCGCGACTCGTGCAGGCTCGATCCGCTCACCCCAGAAAAGCGAGGCCGCACCGAGCTTGCCAAGCTTTTCAAGGGCGCCGCAGGCCTGCTCTAGCAGCTCATGATGCATACGCTGCGGAGCCAGGCTCTCGACTTCGTCATCGATAACGCGCAGATCGGCGGCCAGACCCTCCAGTCTCCCGCGAACCTGCTCGACCTGGTCGCGTAGTTCCCGCTCTTCCTGAGATTTGAAGCCGTTAGTCATACGTGCCCTTCGGTCCCTTTCGCAGATTTCTGGACCACGGCGAGCGACACTCGCGTATAGCCCCGCGCCGTGCAGGTGGCCATGATCTTCTTCAAGACACTGAAGGGGATCGACTTGTCCGCCAGGACGGTCACTTCCTGACTCTCCGCGACTGCCTGCGTGCTCAAGCCGATGACGCTTTCGCTCAGTTCGGCGAGGCGCACACCGATTGGCTCGATTTCGACGTTCTCGGTCGCTTGGATGTCAGCGACGCGCGCGACCGGCACGCCCTGCACCAGGACCTCGTCTTTGCCGACGAAGATCACGACGGTCTCGCGCGGCTTCGCCTCGACCACGGATTCCGGCAGCGTGATCTGCTTGGGCTGCTGCAGGGTCTCGACGGTGGCCGAGTTGATCATCAGGAAGAAGACCAGAACCGTGAACACGTCCATCAGCGGCGTCAGGTTCAACTTCGGTACGGCGCGCTTGTTGCGCGTCATGCGTCGTATACGACGCGAAGTATTCATGGCGCGTCTCCTAGCGATATTGTCGTGAACAGGTCCGCACGAGCGGTTTGCCCGCCGTCATTCAGCTCGACGCTCCGCACGGTATCCATGACCTGTATGAGGTAGTCGTACTGGATGTCGGGTTCGAGCAGCACGGAGGCGTCGTCCTTCTGCGGGTACTGGCGCTTGATTTCCACGAGGTACTCGGAAAGCGTCGACAGGTCATACGCGTCGCCCACCTTCGGGATCGCCGCGATCACCTGCGCGCCATCCATGATCTCGAGCCCTCGCTCGCGGACGACCACCTCGACCCGGAAGGTTGGCGTGCTTGGCGCGGGACTCTTGGCGCTCGGCAGATCGAGCTCGACGATCGTGATCCGCGAAAACACCGCGGTGATGAGCAAGAACGGCACGAGCACGACCATCAGGTTCATGAAGGTGGTCATGTCGAGCTCGGGCGCCTCCTTGTGGCGACGCCGGTAATGATGTGCTCTTACCATGCTCGTTACACCGCGACTTGGCGTTTCGCCAGCGCCGTGATTACGTTGAGCGCCTTCACGGACGCCATCTCGAGGCTGTCCACGATCTCACCCGTCTTGGCCGTGAGCACGGAGTGCGTCACCAGCAGCGGGATCGCGGCAATCAGCCCGAAGGCCGTCGTGTTCATCGCGACCGAGATGCTGGCGGACAGCAGGTCGGCCTTCTCCGCCGGATTGGCGTTCGCCACCGCGGTGAACGCCTGGATCAGGCCGATGATCGTGCCCAGCAGGCCGAGCAATGTGGCGATGCTGGCGCCGAGTGCGACGTAGGCCGTGCGCTTCTCGAGCTGCGGAATGATCTCCATCATGCTCTCTTCCATCGCGATCTCGATGTCCTCCCGGCGGCGCACCGCGCCCTGGCGCGCAAGGCCCATGGCCAGCAGTCGCGACACCGTGGAGTCGTCCTTGCTGGTCATTTCGCGCGCCTTCTCGAAGTCCCCGTCCGCGAGCGCGGGCTGGAGCTTGCTCCACATGCCTTCGTTCTGGCGCCTGACCCGAGTGAGCGTGATGTAGCGTTCGATCGCGATCGCGATGCCAACCGCGAACACGATCAGGATGGGGTACATGAATGGCCCCCCCGCCACGAAGAACCTCACAATTGAATACAAGGCATCCATCTTCGAAACCTCCTTTAACTAGTCTCTCGACTGCTTCCGGTAATGCACCACAGCGAAACTCGCCGGCCGTCTCACGGCTTCTTTTCCGACCTGATCTCGTAGTAACGCAGCGCCCGCATGAATACTTCCTTGTCTACGGGTTGCCTGGAGTCGTCGAGCATCGGCGAGATGCCCAGCAGCGACTCGCCGAGTTTCGAGCTCTTCCAGGGAACGATGACCAGCGATTTTGGCGCTTCCTGATTGCCCAGGATGGACATACCGAGCGCCGTTCCCCCGGGGACGGAGATCAACTTCGCGTCTTCTTTCGTCTTTGCCTGAGCCTCTTTGGTCTGTCCTTGTGCCTCTTCCGTCTCCGCTTGCGCGTGTTCCGTCCGTCCCTGCGCTGCTTCCGTCTTTGCCTGCGCCTCGGCGGCACCGGCGTCGTGTTCGGCCTCGGGCTTGTTATCGGCCAGTGCGACGCCAACGCCCGTCGCCAGCAGCAGCACGAACAACAAGTGTCGGCTCATGGCTTCTCCTTTCGGCTTCCGCGGTTGCGAAGGTCGGCAATCCATTTGACGACCTCGGCGTCGTCCGGAACGATCCGGCTGTACGCCTCGTAATGCTCCAGCGCGCACGGGTAATCCCCGATATACAGGTCGCACAGAATGGCAAGGTTCCTGTGCGCATAATGAAAGTCGGTGACCTGTGCCAAGGCCGCCTCATAACTCGCGCGCGCCTCCGCAAACTCTCCCTTGCGCCGCTGCACCAGACCGAGCTCGTTGTAGGCGGCGGGGTGTTGTGGATTCGATTCCAGCGCCTTGTGCAGGCTGGCCTCGGCGCGGTCCAGGTCGCCGGCGCGCGCGTACGCAATGCCGAGATTGATGTGCGCTGCCGTTAATGCGGGCGCCTGTTCGGTCACCTTGAGCAGCAAGGCGATGCCTGGCTCGTACTGCGCCTCTTCCAGCATGCGCACCGCCGCCTCGTAGTCGGCGCGCACTTCGTCCGTGACGGGCACGAGCTGCGTGGACGTGACCCCACCTGCATCCAGCTCCGGGTGCGTCGTCCGGTCCGGCTCGCCTGGCGTCGTGTCGGCGTTGCCCGATGTCGGGCCCGAGACCTGCGACACCGGCGATCGGTACACGTCACTGTCGATCGCGCCGAGGAAGCCGCTGCTCATTTCGGGCTTCGCGTAGCGGCCCGGCATCAGCTCGGCGAGCTTGCCGAGACTCTTCTCGGTCCACTCGTTGAAGACGCCGGCCTGCAGCAATTCCAGGTTCTTCTCGTGTACGTCGATGGCTTTTTCCTCGAACGGAAACGCTTCCTCATCGAGGGCCAGCTCGAACGCTTCCAGTTCTGCCGGCTCCAGGTCGGCTGGCCGCTCCGACTCCACGAGTGAGCGACTGAAATCGAAGTAGGTCTCGGCCATGTAATACGTGGCGGCCGCCGTCACGTCGGCGATTTCGTACTCCACCAGCCGGCCCATGGCCTCGATCGTGACGTCCATGCGCTGCTGCTTCTCCTTCAGGCTGATCTCGAACGGTTGCCGCAGTCTCACGGCCACGAAATCCCGGTAGAGCCGCTCCGCGAGGACCAGTGCCGAACGTGCCGCAAGCGTCCGGGTCCGGGCGGTCCTTTCCGGCCCGGCGTCCGCGTCGATGCGTACGATTTCCTCCAGCTCCCGGTGATAGAGCGACTCGCTGTGTGCCGCCTTGTACATCTCGGCGATTTTGACGCGGGTCTCAAGGGCCGTCTCAACCGGCTGGGGAAACTCGTTGACGTAGCGGATGTACACATCCAAGGCGCGATCCCGGGCATTGGATTTCTCGTAGAGGTCTCCCGCGACGAGCAGCGCCTCGCTGCGTAATGCCGGATCGTCGGACTGGGAGGCGATGCGGTCGTATTCGCCAGCGGCGCGCGACAACTGGCCGTTCTCCCGGTAGGCGTAGGCGATCTGTTTGCCGGCCTCGAGTGCCAATTCGTGCTCAGGGAAGGTGCTGCGAAACGCTTCGAGCACGCCTATCGCCGCTGTCCAGTCCTGCAGCCGGATCAGCGCGGCCCCTGCGTCGTATTCGGCGGCCGCACGGATTACGGACGTAGGCGCTGCCGAGCGAATCCTCAGGAAGTGGTCGGCGGCCGCGCGATAGTCCTGCGCCTCGTTTGCGAGCTCACCCTGCTTGTAGATCGAGGCGGCGAGGTTGTCGACGAACGCGGCGCGCGACTCGTCGTCCTCCGGCGTGAGCGTCAGCACCTGGGCGTAGGCGTGCTCGGCCTGCGGGTACTCGGCGAGCTCGAACGAGCCGTGCGCAACGACAATCCACGCGGAGCGCCGGATGGCCGCCTCCGCGCCCGGATAGGTATCGATGACGCGCTGGGCGGACTCGATGGCGGCGCGGTAGTCCTTCATCTCGTACATGTCATCGGCGGCCGCTCCCAGGACCGCCGCGGCGTGTTCGTGCTCCGGGAACGCGTCGGCAAATCTGAGCGAGCTTGCGACCGTATCGCGCTTGACGACATCCTGCTGCTCCCCGCTAGCGGCCTTCAGCTGCTCGCGGTATGCGTAGACCGCGGCGTAGCCCGCGTCTGCCGACTGGGGGTGCAGCGGGTATCCGTAGGCCGTGCGCTCGTACTGCCTCGCCGCCTCGCCGAAATCCTGGTTCTCGAGGAGAAGGTCTGCGAGCTGGTAGTTGATCGGCGGCGAATCGGCGTCCGTCGGGAACGACTCGAGATAGTCGCCGTACCATCGGAGGGCCTCGTGATAATTCGCGAGCTTCTCGCTCGCTTCCTGCGTGCTCTGATACTGGGCGTGATAATGCGTGGCGAGGTCCTTCAGGTTCGCCTTCAGGTAGGCCAGCACCTCCGGCGACTCTTCGGGTTTGAAGTGTCGCCAGTATTCGGCCTGCAGTCCGTACTTGGACGCGAACTCCCGCTTCGACTCCAGTACGAGCTTGGGGAACCCCCCCTGGATGAAAGTCTCCACGACGCGCATGCTGAAATGCGGCGCAGCACGGTGGAACGGATAGAGCGCTACGAAAGCCTTGTAGGTCTTCGCCGCGTCGTCGTAGCGCAGCTTGGCCAGGTAGTGCTCGCCGAGATTGCTGTAAACGCGGTCCTCGTAGGAGCGATTCCCGAAGGTGGAGAAGTACTCCCGGACGGCCTCCGGCCCGCCGAGGTTGCTGAAGCTCAGGCTGATGACTCGATAGGTATCGGCGACGCGGCGTTCGTCTTCCTCCGCGTGCGTCTGATCGAAGTCGTAACCGATCGATACCTTGTAGTCGAGCAGGGCCATGTACTTGTGCAGGGCCTCCTCGTAGAGCTCCTGCTTGTAGAACGTCCACCCGAGCTTGTAGAGTGCGAGCTCGTAGTACGAGGAGGCGGCGCCCAGGCTGACGACCGCCGAATAGGCGCTCTCGGCGTCGAGGTAGCGTCTGCGCGTGAAGAAGTACTCGCCGCGCCTGAACTGCACTTCGTCGTAGTGCTCGGAATGCGGATTCGCGCGGATCAGGCGCTCCATGGTTTCGATGGCCTCTTCGGTGCGGCCGAGCTCGTCGTACGCCCGCGCCATCTGATAGAGAACCTTGTCTCTGTGCTCGTAATTCGGGTATTCGGTCAGCAGCCGGTCATAGAGAGCGATTGCCTCGAGTGGACCCTTGGGATCTGCGCCAGCGCGCACCGCGTCCGTCGGCGAGGCGCCGGCGTTGCTGCTCGCCAGGATCCCGCCCTCCGCGGTCGTGCGGCGCTCGAAATCCTGATCGGACTCTCGCAGGCCGGCGCCGGCGACCGCCGCGGCCGGATTGGGCCTGTCGGCCTGGGCGCCCGCGAGTGCCTCGGCGGGCTCCGGGGAGGCCATTTCCCGCGGCTTGGCGTCGCCCGCCCGTATCCCGAACTGCTTCTCGATTTCCAGGTCCGCGAGACGCCGCATCGCCTCCGGAGTCATCGTGCTCTCCGGTGTCTCCTCGAGGAAGCGCCGGTAGTGGTGCATGGCCTGATCGAGGCCCTGCTCGACCTTCACCTCCTGCACGTCCGGGCGCGCTTTACGCAGCTCCGCCAGCGTCCCCACCTCCTTGTTGGCACGCGCGGCGCAGCCGACCATGAAAGCCAGCGCGAGCACCATCGGAATGGTGAGGTGACGCATCAGCGTCCCTCCGCGCCGGGCTGGGCGCGCGCGGCTCGGTCATAGCTATCGGCGACGCCGTAGCGCGCCTCGGTCTGCTGGGTCACCAGGCGCTTTCGGCGGGCCTTGAGCTGGTTGATGGCGACGGTCTCGATCATGTGTCCCTGCCGGGCCATCAAGATGTCGACACGCTGCAGCGCGTCGCCGACGCGCTCGCGGAGCCGTGCAATCTGGACGTCGTATCCGACATAGCTGTGCGTCGCCGCCTGCCGCGTCCTGACGAAGGCGTCGTACTGCCGAGTGAGAGCGTCGACATGCGCATTCAATTCGTTCAGGTGCACGTATGCCGCGGTCAGCCGCTCGTGGTACTCGGTTTCCAGCCGCCATGTGAGCGCGCCGCGCAGGCGGGCCGCGCGTTGCCGAAGCGCGAGCGATTCGGGACTGTCAGAGTCGCCGAGCTGCTTCTCGATGAGTGCGATGCGCTCGCTGGCGATCCGCTCCTCCGCGGTCGCCAGATAATCCGGCCGCGGCGCGGTCAGCATCGCCTGCAGGCGCTTGGCGAGGTGCTTGCGCTGCTCGAGGCGCAGGCGGATCCGCGAATCCAGCTCCCGGAACTGCGCGTCGACCTCCGGCAGCAGCGGCTCGTAGTTCTGTCCGCGCAGTCGGATGATATCGACGAAAGCATCGAGGCTGGTCTGCCAGGCGATGAGCTTCGACCGCAGGTCCTCGAGGTCGAGATAGTTCTGCAACGCGGTCTGGAAGTCGTGAGATGCCATTAACTCCATCAGGTAGTAAGTGTCCGGCGAATTCGGCAGGCTGCGCAGTCTGATGACCCAGTCTCCGTCCTGCCGCGTCTCCTCGCGGGTCAGCGCCTTGAGAAACCACCCCTCCCTAATGCTGTCGATCGATGCGTCGACTCTCTCGATTTGTTTGCTGAACAGCTCGAGCGCGCGCCCATACCTGAGCGCGGCGCGGCCGTACAGGTGCAGGCTGGCGTACGCATGCGGCACGGCGAGCATGGCTTCCTGGACCGCGACATCCGTCGGCTCACGATCCGCCAGGATGTTCCACGGAACGAGCGCACGGTCATACTGCTCGGCCGAGGCCTCGGCCCAGCCTGCCCGCAGCAGAGCCTGGTTCGAGAACGGTCCCTCGAGGCGGACGCGGTCCAGTGACTGTTTTGCCCGCTCAAAGTTGCCCGATTCGAACAGGATGGTGCCAAGCACCAGGTTGGACTTGTCGCGGATCGCGAGACCGGCGCGATCACTGGCCGCCAGCCGCCCGGCCTTGTCCAGTTGCTCGATCGCTTCCTGTGGTCGACCGTCCTGCAACAGCGCGATGCCGAGGTTGTAGGCGGCAAACCCGGCCAGGCTCTCATCGCTCCGCAGCTGCTCGAGCACCTTGACGGCCTCGCTCGGCTGGCCTGTCGCCATATAGATGTTCGCCCGCAGGAACTCGATGTCGTCCCTTATCTCCTCGGGCACCGTACCCTCGATCCGCGCCAGCGCGTGCAGCGCATCGTCGAGCTGACCCTTCTGGAAGTGGATGCGGGCGAGCCTGAATGCGGCCTCGTTTCGTACGGCTTCATCGACGGCGCCCTCGAGCACCGCCTTGATGGCGCGCCCGGCGCGGTGGTGCATGCGGTAGTTGAGCTCGAAGTCGCCGACCGAGAATTCGGCGTCGTTGATGTGATAGTGCAGCGTATCGAGTTCGGGCTCGTCGAGACCGCGGTACATGGCGAGCTCGGTGTCGAGCCGCTGGAGTGCTTCGAAATACTGTCCCTGGTAGGCGTGATAGAGCGCCTCGCCGAAAAAGAGGTCCCTCAAGTCGCCGCCCGTGGCCGCAGGGGCGGCAAGTCCCAAGGCTAGCCCGAGTCCAATTACGCGGCGTGTCGCTCGCATCGATTACCATTCCCCAAGCGCGATCGGAGTGTTGCCGGAACGCGGTCCGGCCAGCGTCAGTCCCACCAGCTTTGGTTTCACTTCTTTGCGGAAGGTAAAGTGTTCTGTGCGGCTGAAGTCCTCGCCACCCTCAAGCTTGCCGTCGACAAGCACCTCGAGCTGGTGATCCCCGGTCGCCACGTTGCCGACGTAGATCCGTTGCACGCCGCCCTTGCGCAGGGCCTCGAGCTCCTTGGAGCTGTAGATGTAGTGCGCGACGAGCTGGCCGTCGATCTGGAGCCGCACGGCGTCGAGGCGCATCTGGTCGCCCTCGGCCAGCGCGATGAAGATCGCGACCTGTGTCCCTGACGGGTAGAGCAGTTTCTCCTCCAGCCGGCTCAGCTCCTCCGAAATGCTGAGGACGTCTGATTTGATCTCCTGGACCTGTTCGTCGAGGCCCCTCATCTGCCGTTGGTCGACATTCCTATTTGGGTCAACCTGGCCATCGGCAGCCAGAGTGCTGGACAGTACCGTGGTTACGCTGGCCATCAGCGCAAGCGCGACCAAACCGAACAAGACCGCATTGCGAAGCGAATGGAAACGCATCGTAGATGTCTCCTTGCGCGGCGGGAGCACGACATGAAGCTGCAAGCCTCGCATGTCGCGGCCCCGCCGCGTTGGTTTCATGGTGGGGGATCGCACGACCCCCCAACAATTGTCCTCTCGAATAGATTTGGAACAGGGTGCGATGGTACAGGGACATGGGAAAGTTGAAGGCAAGCGAATGAATATGTTGGGCAACTTCTTGTTGCTGCTGCTCTTATGGAACTTCGGCAGGGAACTCGGGATCAATAGCACCAGCACGGCCCTTCGGTCTTACTTTTATTTGGATTCCCCGATTGTTCAATCACATTCCCTTCGGCCGACTTCGCACTTTCCAGGATTTTGGGTTGTCACGAAGCAGAGCGTTACTCGTCGCTGCTCTACTGGTTATCGGGGCCGGCCTACCCTCATCGTTCAGCCTAAGCTTTCTTTCAAACCAAGACTGGGTGTGGTCCGTTGGTTTGATTTTCAATGGCTTATTTTTTGCAAAATTAGCTCAACGGATTGGTCTTCGTGCATTGCGAGGGGTTATTGTGAACGATTCTCAAAATGCGTCAAAGATATTGGGCGTGGTTTGCCACAACGGTCCGTTTTCTGATTCCTGCCCAATTTGCTCTCCTGCTCGGCTGGTGGATTTATCAAACAGTTACGATTAATCCAGATTCATGGTGGGAGCCATTGGCGGTCACGAGTGTCGGTACGTGGGTTGTGCAGTTGAGCATTCTCTTCGTAATCTAGCCCGCCAGACACCAGGCAAGCTTTAATTTGCGGCGTGCGGCCAGCCTCGAACCGCCCGGAAGCCATCGATTTAGAGAATTCGTCGGTCATCCTCAAGCTTCCCAAATGGTTGAAAAGGACGGAGGGGCTGGGGGGATTCGAACCCCGACCCGCGGTTTAGGAAACCGTTGCCATGCAGCTAGCTAACTTGTTGGACGGACGACAGAAAGCCTGCAACCCCTTTTCACGCAGCAACTTTCCCTCATGTATCTAGGTGTACGGAGTTGACTCGAGATGTATTAAATTGTTCGTGAGGTCCCCACAATTTTCCCCACAGTGAGCTGGCCAAGGCATGTGCCGCAATGAAATGGTTTTGACACACGACGCGTGGCGTCTGGCGGGCCTCACCTGAATCGGGCATGTTCCAGACCTGTCCCGAAGACCAGTAGACTACAGCACTGTTCAGACCGATAAACTGGGACTAGAGTGCCCGACTTTAGCGTCAGCGATTGATGGACATAAAGTGGCAGAAGCCATGCATATCCCGGGGTGCGGATAGGGAGGACCAATGGGATTTGTCGACCGACATTACTGGCCCTGGTCCCGGTATTCGATTCGGTATGCCCAACGCCGAGGCCGGAAAGACGGAGCGAAAAATATTCCTCCTCCCGATGCAGAAGAATTCGCCGATTACGAGATGGAACTGAAGAACCTAGCCGATGAGAACATCCGGCGACTTGGCGCGGCTTGGGCAAGGGAAGATCGAACGCTGAAGAGAGAGTACTGTCAGGCTCTGTCTGAATTTGAGGCGTGCAGACGGGAGGCCGAACCGGCAAGGGCCGCTCATGAACAAGCCGCCAGAGAACACCGCCAAGCCACGGGAGAAATGGGAAAGCATTATGGAAAGATTCAACTATCCCCTTTTGCCTACATGATCATTATGGCGATCATTATAGTGGGAGAGATTCCCCTGAACGCGGTGGTGTTCCGAATCTTTGGGGAAGCCGAAGTCATGACATACGTGATTTCCCTGGTCATCGCCGTCGGACTTCCTTTTGGCGCTCACGCGCTGGGAATGCTTCTCCGGAAAGACCCCTTCAAGCGGGGGTTGTTTACCACCGAGGGCATCTTCACCATACTCACGATGGTTATGCCGCTCGCGGGAATCGTGGCGGTAGCGTACGTCCGTCAGAAATACTTCGAATCGCCCACGATTCAAGCCGTGTCTGGAATACGAGCGGACCCCGCCGCCGTGACGCTTGTATTCATTATTATCAACCTCTTGATATTCACCGTGGCTGCTCTGGCTTCTTATCTCACTCACGACCCGATAGTTGACAATTGGAGGAAAAAACTCAAGCTGGCCACCAGAGACTTGGAAATCAAGCAGCGTCGGTTCGCTGAGCTCCAGGCGCGACAAGGACGGGTGTTGAGTCGGTTAGAGAAGGTAAAGGCCGAACGTCAAAACAAGTTCGAAGAGAAGAAACGCGAAGCTGAGGAGTTCCGAGATTTTGTTCATCGGATGATGAACATCTATCGGGGACACAACCTTTTGACTCGGCAAAACACGGCCAGACCCAAGAAATGGCATGACGGTTATCCCGTAGTTGGGGTGAACCCTGCTTTTTATGAGCAACCCCTCGACTGGAACTGTCATACAAGAGAGCAATCGCCTTACGGTCCCTCAGTCAATGCCTCGGGGCATGGCCAGCCGGCTACGGAAAGTAGGAGGACAGAAGAGCGGCTGCATGAATACTAGGTTGACCAAGCTGTTCCCGGCGGTGTGCCTGGCAGCGGGAACTCTTGCGGTGGCGGGATGCAAAGCGCCGCAAGAGCCTTCCAAGACGGAGTTTGTGCTGTTTGATCTTTCCGGCAGCACGGCAACCCCTGAGATTCGGGCGAGGTATCTGGCGGATTTCGACAAAGTGCTCGCCAACCTGCACGAAGGAGATATCCTTGTGGTCGATCGCATCACTAGCAACCCTCTGGCGCAATCGACCTTTCCGGTAAATGAGAAGTTCGAAAGGATGAATCCCTGGTTCGAAAACGTGCTCACTTGGCGAAGGGAGTCAAAAGGACAGCGAGAGCGCATTGCACGGACAGTGAAAAAGATGGTAATGGACCCCAAGCAGCGGTCCAGCAAAACTTCCATCGTCGATGCGTTGCACCTGGCCCAACGCGTCTTTGCGACCTATCCCAACGAGCGCCAGGTGCTAGTCCTTTTCTCGGATATGGTGGAGGAGTCCTCCTACTACGATTTCAGGAAGGAGAACCTAACGGCCTCGAGAATTCAAGAGATCATAGAGGCGGAAAAGGCACAAGATCGTTTGCCTCGGCTGGACGACACTGATGTCTATGTGGTCGGTGCAGCGGCTGGTTTTTATAGTCGGATGTCCCCCAAGGCGGTTCGGAAGATTCAAAATTTCTGGCTCGATTATTTCAAAGCCTGCGGCGCGAATCTGCCCGTTGAGACTTATGGCAGCAGTTTGATTCAACCCCCCGAATGAAGCTAGTTGCTTTCCTTGCCATCTCAGTTCTGCTGGCGAAGGTAGAAAAACGCTGCACGAGACCACGGGCTCAGAAACCTAAGAAGATCGATATCGTCGGGCTACTTCATCCGCAGAAGCTTTTCGCGCCGAGGCCAGAACCTTAGGCGTGTCCCCAAGCTGTCCCGAAGACCAGTAGATTGTGCGTGGCCTTAAAGCGATATAACTGCGGACGGGGCATGGTAATACTGCAAGGAGTGATGTTGAAGATGCGACTGGACAGGTTTTGCACGGTTGGCTGCGCATTCTTGGCTGTCCTTCTGATCGTCCCGATCGCCTTTGCGCAGAACCCGAATCCGCGGGTGACCGTCTCCGTCGGAGGCTCGTATTTGCGCGGAGACCGATCGTTCGTGGTGGACAGCGACGAATTTACTTCCGAATTCGTAGACGGGGGCAAAGTTCGGGTGCGGGGCACGTTGGACTTGACCAAGCATTGGTCGATAGAGGGGGATTACAGCTTCGGCCGGAATAACCAACGCATCATAGAGCTATCCGGGGGGACACTTGAGCAGCGCGATTTCGGGGCCAGATTGGGACAAGTCCACTTCAACCTCGTGCGCTTTTTCACCTCCCGGCAAAGCCGTGTGCGGCCGTTTCTGACTTCGGGGATTGGCGCCGTGCGCTTCACGCCCACCGCTGAAGCCAAGGCACTCGCGCTCGCCAATGAGTTTATTGACGAGCCGACGCAGATCGACTCCACAACTCTGCCAAGTTTCACTTTCGGCGGCGGACTCGAGGGACGTTTCAATCGCTGGGTGGGTGTGAGGTTCGACGTTAAGGATTACATTAGTCCAGTTCCGCGCTTCGGCTTGCGGCAGACGCCCTCCGGTCCCGGGGCGGACTTTTTCCCCGTAGACGGCGTGGTGCACAACATCGAAGCCGCAGTGGGGATCGTCTTCTTTTTTCTCCCATAAGAACCAGACCAAAGGGGACCTTCAGCGAGAGTCACTTCAGGGTGGCGCTGGCGATCCTGGGGCATTCGGATGTACAGACTACGCTCGGCTACACCCATGCGCCTCCGGCTTGGGAAAAGGCCGCCATGGCCAGGCTAGAGCGGGGAATTCTGTTCCCAAATGTTCCCAAGTCTGAAGTGCAGCCTGAGGGTGGGAGTTCGCTAATCCAATGACGGGCAAGGATTTGAGATGGCGCGCCCGGAGGGATTCGAACCCCCGACCTTCTGGTTTGCAGGTGGTACAATCCCAGGGGGAAGTCAGGAGGACATGCGGACATCATGCCAATCGATCAAGAGTTGAGGAGATTATGCGATGAGGCTTCAAGAATACACAGGGAAATTATTGAATTTAGCTCATCCGACCGTCAACGGGAAACACGCCAAGTCGATTTGAAAAAGGTTCAGGAGAAAATCGACGAGCTCGTCGGGGAAAGGTATCCAGGGATAAGGGTGACTCATACCTCGTTGCTGGATTAGTGGCAGCTCCGGCCTTACGCATCACGCCGACGATCCACACTAGGGAAGTCGGCTAGCCTCTTAGCAAATCTATTGAGTTGTTTATGCTTTCCAAACTCGTTTCCAGGTCGTTTTGCAGGTTACGAATCTCTCCAAGCAAGGCATCTACTCTTCTAGCCAGTAGATAACCGGTTGCAAACACGACAGCAGCCAGGAAAAGCACCTGGACCCAGGTCATAGGACACACCCCTCCCGCGCAAGTGATAGTCGCCGCCACGGCAGGATCATCGTCAATCTCGGGCCGATTCGCACGACGTTATGAGATGCGAAGTGTAACGCAAGGGTCACCCAGGGGGGACCAACTTCCGCAGGGTTTGGTACCGCCTTGTCCTATCCGAAATCCGACTTTTGTACTATTGCGGCGAGCAAATGTTTTCCTTACGGTTGCCTCTTCGCAAGTTCCCTTTGCCCCCGCCTAGGGAAATGGGCTGGGAGACGGCGATGTACCGTTTCCCAGCCATTTCTTTTTGTGAGGAACGCCTGCGTGCACATCTAGCACCTCCTATGCTAAAGCGTCACGAACCTTGTTTGCCGCATTGACTTCCCCAAAGGTGCAGCATACGATGCAAGCCAACCCGGGTTGGGTCAGGTCCTAGCCATGAAGAATTTATTCCGTTTTTCCATACCCCTCCTCGTCTTGGCCGCGACCGCCTGCACTCTCCAACGAGACATCGAAGCCGACAAGCTGGCAGTCCGCCAGCTCCAGGAGGACGCTGTCCGGGCGTTCAATGCTGGCGACCTACTCGGCCTCCTGACCGTGTACACCGAGGGTGCGATGCTGATACCTCCCGATTCTGCTGGCGTGTGGGGCCAGAGGCCCATTGAGGAACGATACCGCGAACTTTTTCGCGACTTCGCGTGCCAGCTTAGCCAGTCGAGTGACGAAATTGTGGTCTCGGGCGATTTGGCGTTCGTCCGTGGTACCTATTCGCTGGATATGACCCCCCAAGCCGGCGGGGAACCGGTTTCGCAACAAGGCATGTACCTCAACATCTACCATCGACGACCAGACGGCATCTGGGGGCTTGCCCGCCAGTCTTGGAGCTCATACAAGCCACTGGAGGAGCCCGCGGCACCGAAAGCGGCCTCCAAGTCAGCCGCAAAATCGCAACCACCAGTCGTCCGCCGCTTGCGTCCCGCGCGTTTCGCCGTCCAACTCGGCGCCTTTGGGAAACGATCCGACGCTGAGGCACTCGCCCAGAAAATCTCCAACCTGTACAAACTAGACGTTGTGGTGGCTCCCGCGAACGTTGACGGCCGAGCAGTCTATAGGGTGCGGATTCTTGCGGCGAGCAAAGAGGAAGCCGAAACACTAGCAGCGCGCATCGGCGCCGAGCAGAAGCTCAAGACTTGGGTCGTGTCTCGCCCTTGAGCAAAAGGATGCCTCTAAAGAGTAGAGCAAGCCCCAAACTGTATACCTACTTTCCCGCTGTCAATCTAAGGCTGTTTTAGGTGGCATCGCGGCTCATTCCAGCCCCTTGAAAGAGGAAACAAAGCAAAGGCGTCATTGTTCATTGACAGCCACACCCGGAAAGGTTAGTTTCCATGCCAAGCTGTTTCTCTAAAGTCTCGGATGGAACCTCATAGGCGGACACATACCCGGCGTCATCCCCGTGCCCGGCTGGTCACCCAAGTCGAGGCTACGACCATCGGGCGGACTGAAAATATCGGCGAAGGCGGAATATTGGTGCTCACGCGAGAAACGTTCCAGCCTATGACTGAGGTCGTGGTGCGATTCACGATTCCGCCAGACCAATTTGTTTCAGCTCGCGGCATAGTCGTACACAGCAGCCCTGGCGTTTCTATGGGTATTCAATTCACGGGGCTCAGAGAAGAAGACAAGAAAGCTATCGGCGAATATGTTAGGCAGATGGGCGAAAGCTGATCTTTCTTAGTGCTGCAAACGGATATTCCCCGGATTCGACTGCATCTCCATGATATCCGCTGGGCCTTTCTGCAAAGGTGCGAACAGATAAGGTGAACACACCTTCCGCTGGTTTTGAAAGAGGATCCCTCGCCTAGGGTCTTGGGGTTCGTAATAGACCCAATCCGCATAAAGGTCTCTTAGGTCGCACCGCAGGCAAGTCGGCGGGCCGTTGCTGTTCGAAGCTTTAGTTTCAACGACTTATGCGTTCCGAATATCAGAGAGAGCCAACCCCCCGCCCATGAATTGGGAGCAATCTCCTATTGTTCTTTAGTCAGTTGGTTCGGCTATGCTAATGGCACCGTTTCTCTTTTTCTCCATAGGGTCGGCGCGGAATGAATGAGGAAGGGGGAGTGATGAAAGCTTCGCCTTTGCGTAGGTGGGTTCTTGTGCTTCTTCTCTGCGTAGCAGCGGGCGCCCAGGCGCAGGCTCCGGACGAAGTAGGGGTTGCCGACAAGGGATCCCGAATCGTTCCCGATCGATACATCGTGCAGCTCCGGCCGGGAGTGGACTCCGTCCGCGTGGCGCGACAATTGGCGCGGACACATGGCTTACAAGTCTTGAGTGTCTATCAGCACGCCCTGAAGGGCTTCGCTGCTGTCGTTCCGGCGCAGCGGGTGGAATTGCTGCGACAGGATCCGGCTGTGCTGACCATCGAGCCGGACCGTGTCGTGCACGCGGTGGCGCAACAGTTGCCCACAGGGGTCAACCGAATCGACGCTGATTTGAACTCCATCGCCGCGATTGACGGCGCCGCCACCAATGTAAACGTGGACATAGCCATTATTGATACCGGCGTGGATCTCGACCATCCCGACCTGAACGTCTACCGCTTCACCGACTGCGTGGACCAGGATTTAATCGGGTGGTTGTTTGGCATCACTTGCATCGACGATAACGATCCCCTGAACGACGGCACCCTGGGCGACGACTTGAATGGCCACGGCTCGCACGTGGCCGGAATTGCTGCCGCCAAGGACAACGAATTCGGAGTGGTGGGCGTGGCCCCCGGCGCGCGCATATGGTCGGTGGCGGTGTTGGATCAAAATGGTAGCGGGTTTCTTTATTGGGTGATCAACGGCATCGATTGGGTCACCAGCCACGCCAATGAAATCGATGTGGCCAACATGAGCCTGGCTTGGCAGGGGAATAGCCCGGCGGCTCGTACTGCCATCCAGAATTCCGTCAATGCTGGCGTGGTTTACGTGGTGGCGGCGGCGAACAGCAGCCAGGACATTTTTGGTCCCGATTTGACCGTGGGCACCAGCGACGACTGGGAACCGGCCGCTTATCCAGAAGTGGCCACGATCTCGGCGCTGGCCGATTCGGACGGCCAGGCAGGAGGCAGCGGAGCGAACACCAGTTGGGGGCCGGACGACACTTTGGCCACCTTCTCGAACTTCAGCACCGCGGCTCCCCCTGGCAACCCGGTTATTTCCCCGGGGGCGGGCATCGACTTAGCGGCTCCTGGCGTATCCATCTTCTCCACATACAAGGACGGTGGCTACGCCACGCTCAGCGGCACCAGCATGGCCTCGCCCCATGTTACCGGAGCAGTGGGTCTCTACATCGCCAAGAATGGCCGCGCGAATACGGCGTCGGATGTCGCCTTCATCCGCCAGCAACTCATCAACAACCACAGCCAACCGCCAACCGCTTGGGGCCCGGCCAACACAGCCGACCCGGACAACAACCACGAAGACCTGGTGCACATGGGCGATTCGGCCCCGCCGCCTGCTCCGACTGCTCCGAGCAGCCTAGCAGCCACGGCGGTTTCCTCCACCCAGATTGACTTGGCCTGGGTAGACAACTCCGATAACGAGGACGGTTTCCAGATTGAGCGCTGCACTGGGCTGGATTGCGCAGGATTCGCCCAGATCGCCCAGGTGAGCGCCGACGTGAACGTTTACAACGACACCGGACTGGCGGCCGACACGAGCTACAACTACCGAGTACGAGCGTTCAACAGCGGCGGCGACTCCGATTATTCCAATACTGCCCAGGCGACGACCGAGCCAGCGCCATCCAGCCCTGATATCACGCTAAGCGTGACCGGCACCAAAGTTAAGGGCGTCAAGACAGCCACTTTGACTTGGACGGGGGCGACCTCCACCAACGTGGACATTTACCGCGATGGGCAGTTGATCGCCACCACCTCGAACGACGGTTCCTACACCGACAACATCGGCAAGGGCAGCGGAAACAGCTTTACTTACCAAGTGTGTGAAGCAGGAACGTCTACTTGCTCGAACCAGGAGACGCTGAGCTTCTAAGGGCTGCCCACCAGTAGTTGGAGGACGAAGATAGGGACGACGACCAGAAAAGTTGAAACGAAGAAGCTCACAGCCGGCAGCGCACTGAGAGGATCCGAGGTTGCTTTGTTCATTCCCTTGGATTCCAGTAAATGGTTAGCAAGCCCGACTTGCGGACTAGGCGTGTGGTGGCAGTGATGTAAGCAAAACGGATATGGTTATCTCAGTGTGACGCCGGAAAAAGTTTTCTCCCACCTCCGGCCTAAACTGATAGAAAGACTGCCCAGTTCGCGCAGCCTACCGTTTTTCGGGAAAGACCAAGGACCTCAGAAGTTCGGCGTTTGTCGCTTTTTCTTCGCTAGACGGCGACAATTAGACCAAACTCCCATAGACGCCTGAGGTTGCGAAGGCTTTACTTATAGCGGACAAGGAAGCAGCTGAAGGAAAATGCGGTCCGAAGCGATGTCACCGCTTTTGACGCCGCAAGCCACTCGCAAGTATCCGCGTGTACGCCTTTTGACACCAGCTAAGACCCAAAAAGGTGATGTAGTTAGCTTCGGGCGGACAGGTAATCTAAGCGAAGGCGGCCTCCTCATCTTGTCTCGAGATACCTTTCCTCCGCAGACGGAAGTGACCGTTTGCTTCCAGTTATCTCCCCGCCAACCGGTCGATGCATGTGGACGAATAGTTCATGCCCTACCCTCAGAGCGCATGGGAATTCAGTTTGTCCAACTAAGAGAGGAAGATCGAACAGCGATCGCAAGATTTGTTTGGCAAAACATAGTCCATTCTCGGAGAAGCCCCCGCGTTCCGCGCCGCATAGAGCTGGTTTTGCTGTGGCGAGACCTAGAAGGAAATCTACATGAGGAATCGGCCGAAACCAAACTGATCAGCCGTTATGGCGGGTTGCTTCTGTGTCCCTCAAGGTTTAAAGCAGGAACCAAGGCTGTTCTTCTCTGGCCTGAAAGGCAACAACAAGCAGAGGTGAAATTTGTCTATTGCCAATTGGGAACATCGGGGGAATTGACTCAGGCGGGGTTTGAATTTGTGGGGGTAGACAATTTTTGGAGAATATCTTCTCTACTGGGAGATATCGGATAGGTAAACCCTTCCCAAGAGGAATAGGATCCTAAAACGAGCCTCTCTTCTCCTTGTCCTTAGTCTTCACACTTTGCTAGGATTCCCGCCCCGTGAATGCAGCCTGCCATCTTCGCTCACCCACAACCACAACCTTACGCTTATGTGCGGATAAGAAAAGAAGCCTGACCTGTCCCCCAGATTGTGCCAACCTGAATGTTAGTTTTATCCGAGCTCCTGCACCTAGCTTCCCTAGCTACGCCACGTCAAGGAAAAAGGCCTTCGGGGCACACGCAAGAAACCTTGCCTCCCCTGCGCCACGTTCTTTTGTGGCGTCCCGAATGTTTGAAAAACATTGGGATTCGACACAACAAGTGTTACCGGATAATCTGTTCAATTTCTGTTTGCTATCTGCTCGGCCTCACGCAGCAGTGCGTCGAGATCGGTGCGGTTCAGGAATTGACCACCCATAATGACGGCCGATATCCGTTGTGTATTTCGGATGTCATCGAGCGGATTGGCGTCGAGCAGGACGAGGTCGGCAACCTTCCCGCTTGCCACCATTCCGAAATCCTCCACCTTGTTCAGTACCCGCGCAGGTGTCAGCGTCGCTGCCTGGAGTGCCTGCATGGGTGTAAGCCCGCACTGAACTAGCATGTCCAACTCGTCATGCAGGCTGAAACCCGGGACGCGTGGCCCAGCGGCATCCGAGCCGGCGATCAGCGTCACTCCGGACTGGTTCATCCCTCGCACCACTTCGCAAAATTCGGCAAACCGTTGCCTCAATTCGGTGAGTTCATCGGCAGAAGTCTTCGACGGTCGCGGGAACGCGTTCTTCATAGATGCCGCGACGTACCGGCTCCGGGGATCTGGAGGCAAAGACGGGTCGGAAAACTCAATGAACCAGCGCCAGCCGGCTAGAGTTGGCGTGACCACCGTGTGGTTTTGCACAAAGCGCGCAAACAGCTTTTCTGCTTCCATCCCACGCCAGAGTCGGATTGCGTCCGCCCAGTGCTCCTGGTCTTTCAAGGCAGCGGCGAACGTCCCCTCGAATAAAGTCTCTATATGCTCGATCGTTGCCTGCCCAACGTCCGATGCCTCTTCTGGGGTGACGGTCATCGGAATGTGGCCAACAAGCGACAGGCCCTGACGCTCCGCTTCATCAATCGCTGCGAAATACGAATCCCTGAGCATGCGTCGATGAACCTTGATGAAATCAACGCCAACTTCTTTCAGGGCACGGACTACGCCGCGAGTTTCGTCTGGATTGCCGGTCAGAAGCTGGTAAGGGTTGAACTTCTGGCCGTTGAGTTGCGGACCCGGCCGCACGATTCGCGGGCCGACAAGCAGCTCTGCGGCGATTTTCGTCCGCCACTCATCGATTTCGCCGAGGTGCCCACCCATGTCGCGAACGCCCGTGACGCCGTTGGCCACCAGTACGGGCAGAGCACTGCTCCTTGTCCAGCTCAGGTGCACGTGCATGTCCCACAGCCCCGGTATCAGGAACTTGCCTGTCGCATCCACGACCTGGGCCCTTTCCGGAATTGTTACTTGTTTGGCTGGCCCTAACGCCGTGATGCGGTCGCCGGCGATCACCAGTGTCATGCCCTTCTGTGGTGGGGCCCCGGTCGCGTCAATTACGGTCACGTGAGCAAGCACTAGAGGTGCTTCCTTCGGACGAGAGTCGGCCTGTGCGCAGAGCAGACTGGGGAAGACTAGCAGCCATGCCAGTGCCTGTAGATTTTTCATTCTCAAACCTCCAACGCCAACAACGTTATGTTACGGCTCGATCCGGGTTTTTGTTCTATGGCCCAGATTTTTCCAGGAGTCGCGGTCAATTTCAGGGGGGCGTGTGCATTAAGTAGGGTAGAGGGGAGTTCTCGCCAAATTCCTCTCGCGAGCCTGCCAGCCAAGGTTCCCGCTACCGCGGACCGCCACCTGAGGTAAGCCAGCCCCAGGCCTAATTCGATCCCACAAGAGTCACCCTGAGGGTGTACCCGCGTGTCCCGTCACACAAAGCAAGGAGTTCTGCGACAGCCTTGGCGGGGGTAGGTCAGATTCTCTCTCACTCCACCTCGTACAAAAAACGCCGGTCACGTCATACACACCAAAATATGCGAGCTAAGCAAAACTGCGGATCGCTGTTCGCACGTCCTCGTAGTCTTCAAAGATGGAGGACAGGTTGGTGAGTTCGAATATCTCCTTCACTCTCGGGGTCAGAAAGATCGTCTTCAGCTCGCCGCCGTGTTTCTTGACGAAGCTATAACTTTTGACCAACTCCCCGATCCCGGAGCTGTCTAAATACTTAACCCCCCGCAGGTTGAGGACAATCTTTTCATGCCCCTTTTTCACTAGGTCACGGACCGTTTGACCAAGCGCAGTTCCCTCATTGTGTGTTATGTGCCCCTCAACGTCGACTACTGCAGCGCTATCCAACTGCCGGACGGCAACATCGAAGTTCAAGGTGGGCTCCTCTCCGGGAATCTTAGGCTCTTAGCTTTTCCAACCGTGACGAAAGGAAGGTTGGCGTTTGATTCTATCACGCGGATATTGAGGACGGCCCTGCGTATTTAGAAAGAGAGGGTAGCGGGGTTCGCCAGAAGGGGTTGGTGGGGTCGGCTTTCCCGCTGCCCTCTTTGAGAGCGAATCGCACTCCAGTTTGAACCAAACAGGTCGGAACTGTGCACCGGATTCTCGCTGCCGGGATAGAATGCCCGCAATTGACACCAGATGGGACATCAAGCAGAATCGGCCCGTTCCGTTTCCAAGGCTAGACCCACTCCCCCTACAAGGTGGGAGACGCCATGGCGCAACAAGTAGTGCTCCGGCGTGATATTCGGGTAACGGTGTGGCAGTGGCCGGAGCACCGCGTCTTGTGGGGGAAAACGATCCAGCAGGGCGAGCGCTTGCCAGTGGTGGAGCAGGGAAAGAGCGGGGCAATGGTTTGTCACCTCGGCGGTGACTACTATTGCGTGCTTTGGCCCAGAGATATCCAGTCAGTAGAGGCAACTGAGCATTCCAGCGTGGCCCCAAGAGGCTAGCCGGCTGGCCGGTCTTCTTCCGTAGAGTCGCACCCCCCACGCGCAGAAGGCACGGCAACCCCCATCTTTTAGCTGCGAAAACTGCTGCGTCCAGATAGAAAAAGGGCGGCGGGGATTCACCGCGGGTGAGCACCCAGCTTGCCCCGCCGCCGCAGCACCTTCGGTAACGCAGGACATCTACGAAGGGTTAACCCTTCACCTTGATCAAGAGCTTGAAGCAAAGGAGAGAGGTTTGTCTACTGGACCGGAGTATAGGTGCAGAAAACCTAGCCGGACAGCTAGCCAGTCGATGGAAGACAGGACTGCGGTCCTGAATACCGCTGCATTTCTTGCCTGATTACTGTAGTGTTTTTGTAATGCCGGGAGTGAAAAACAGGGTGAAATTGCACAAAATTTGTGCAACTCGGATGAAGATACCGCAGCGTGGATAAGTGTTGGCTGGTAAAGGGATTTTAAGTTTTTTTCTTGCTTTCCAGTGAGTTAGCTAGAAGTGGTCAGGTCGATTTAGGAAACCGCGTTTCCAGCATGTCTTATGTCCTTGCAAAAAGTCTCGAAGATCTCAACAACTCTTCGTTTGTGTTCTCGAGTTGGGTGCACGTATCTCATGGTCATCTGAATTTGAGAATGACCGGCGAGCTCTTTTAGGGTAGGTAAGTCAATTCCCGCCATGGCCATCCGGGAGAGCGCAGTATGTCGGAGATCGTAGAGGCGAAACGGAACCTTGATCTCACTCCGGCGAACTGCCGCCATGTGGGCCCCTCGAACCTCTCCTAGAGGCTTGGTTAAATCGTAGGGGCAGGGAAACAGCCACTTGCTATTTACTTGAGTTACCCGCCGAGACAGAACTTCCAGGGCGCGCCCAGTCAGGGGAAGGAATCGCTTGGCCGAGGGCGTTTTTCCCTGGCGCACCTGGACGGTGGCTCCCTTAATATCCAGATCGCTGGCTCGCAGGTGACACACTTCACCCGGACGCATGCCGGTTTCCAGCATGACAGTGGCAACGTCCCGTAGCAACGGGGAAGCCGCGCTGAGATAGCGCTCCTCCTCTTCCGGTGTAAGTACCCTCACGTATACATTGTTTTCCTTGAGGAACTTCACTCCGACGACGGGATTGTGGTTGGCCTTTCCCAAGCGGAGGGCGAGATTGAACAGAATCCGGAGAACAGCCAAGTCGCGGTTCACTGCGGCAGGAGTAACCAGCCTGCCATCGCGAGTGTTCTTTCGGCGTTGTTGGTTTCGCTGAAGCTTGAACCGCTCAACCGTTCCCGAGTCGATGGCTTCAAGAGCCCGAGGCCCGAAGAATCCGGCCAGGGCCTTGATGCTGCGCATGTAGCGGGCGAAGGTTGAGGGGCGGTCCTTGTGCTCGTTGGCGCACCAGTGGGAAAACTCGCCGTAGGCAAATTCTGTGAACCGGGGGGACGGCTCTGCCCTCTGGACACGGGCCTTCCCCTGAGCAAGCTCCGCCTTGCGAACCGCCTCCGCTTGGACGGCCTCAGCGCGCGTGGTCGCCTTCGTGGACTCGCGGATTCGCGTCCCTTTGAAGCGGAAGTCGTACCACCAGATTTTTCCCCGGCGAAAGACTGCCACCGTCGACCTCCTGGCCTAACGGAACGGCCTTCGCCGAGTCAGCGGTACTTGTGGGGAGTTGGTAGTTGGGTTAGGCTTTTGACTAGCCATGTCAACCTCCGTCGTCAACGGCTTAGGTTGATGTGGTTAGGGCGTGCCGAAGTTCACGCTTCGGCGCGCCCGCTCCTTTATGGACTCTTTTTCTTCCTCCCGCGGCCCTTTCGGTAGAACTTCTCCTTGTAAGCCCTCAGGCGTTCAATATCCTTCTCGGTCCAAACACGGTAGACTTTGGCTCCGATTCTTACTTTCTTGCGAGTCCGGAATCTCCCTGAAGCCAACCACCGCTCTAGCGTTACAGGATGGATGCCGACCAGTTTGGCAACTTCAGCGGTAGCTAGTGGTGTCATTTATGCTTATTTATATAGCGTATTTTCTTCGAAGTTGTCAAGCAAATAATTGTGGGGAGTTGTGGGGACTTTTGTGGCCAGAAACCGCTGGAAGCGCGTTTTGGCTGGAATAGCGGGGATTTTGAGAACGAGCGGGAACTCAAAGAAATGTCGCCACTTACCCCCACTTCCCGTCACATACCCCCACTAGGCACCCACCCCCTCCCAGGGTCTCATAATCCCTGTGTCGCGGGTTCGAGTCCCGCCCCCGGCACCAATTTTCAACAGC
>JABAHS010005697.1_pt4 | contig 29327 bp, 33 predicted proteins | sample 7062111 | NCBI WGS metagenome assembly JABAHS01 (sample SAMN14534600, study PRJNA622989) | marine sediment metagenome | biome: marine biome [ENVO:00000428]; feature: marine pelagic biome [ENVO:01000023]; material: deep marine sediment [ENVO:00002113]; isolation source: pool of 4 deep marine... | reverse complement strand
GTTAATAAATATATTGACAAAATATGAACAAGCCCTTACCTTCAAGTTATGACAGCGCGACTCATCCCCGGCGGCGGCGTTCGCCCTCGACGGCGGCGCAACCGCTCAAGCCACCGCCGGGCCTCTGTCGGCTGCGGCCGCGGCGCCCGGCCGTGAGCGCCCTCGCGTTGGCCGTCGTGGTCACGGGGGCGGGCGTGCTGCTCGGCGCCATCGTCTTCCTGTCGACGGTCCTGGCGCCGGTCGTGTTCCAGACGCTGGACGCCGCGGCGGCGGCGCGTCTGCTGCGCGCGGTGTTCCCGCGCTTCTACCGGCTTGGGGTGGCGAGCCGCGGGGGCGGCGCTCGCCGCCGCGCTCGCTCTGGTGGTGGTGGCCCCCGGGGCCGCGGCGACGCTGTGCGTCGCCTTGCTGAGCGTGGCGACGGTGGCGATGGCTTACTCCTTGCGTCTCGTAGCGCATATCAACGCCGCTCGTGACGCAGACGATGCGACGCGCTTTCACGCTCTGCATCGGCGCTCGGTGCTGCTGAGCGGCGTCACCCTCGCGGTGGCTCTGGCGACGCTGCTGCTGGCGTCGCTGCGCAGCCTGGGTTCGACATGAGCTCGACCCTCCGGGCGCCGCCGGCGCGGCGCACCGCAGGGCGACGGCAAACGACGCACAACGCTGGTCATTCGATGGGGATCACCATGTTAGACGAGATGCATCACGTGGCGCTGCCGGTCACCGACCTGCCGGCCAGTGTCCGTTGGTACCGCTACGCGTTTCGCGTGGAGGTCCTGTATGAAGACGAGACTTGGGCACTGTTGGGGTTTGCCAACACGCGGCTCGCCCTGGTTAGACCGGAGCAGCACCCGGCGCACATCGCCGTGGAGCGCACCGACGCGGAGCGCTTCGGTGCGCTGCGCGCCCATCGTGACGGTAGCCGCTCGATATACCTCGACGACCCCGCCGGCAACGCCGTCGAGGGGGTGGCCGTGCCGCTTACCCCGTCGGGCAGCGCGTGAGCGCCGTGTTCACCGTCTACTTCGACGGCGCTTGCCCCCTTTGTCGCCGCGAGATCGGCTTCTACCGGCGCCGTCGCGGCGCCGAGCGGATCCGCTGGGTCGACGTGGGGCGGTCGGCTTGCGAGGTCGTCGACGACGACCTCTGCCGCCGCGAGGCCTTGTCTCGCTTTCACGTGCGCCTCGCCGACGGGCGCCTGGTCAGCGGGGCGCGTGCCTTCGCGGAGCTGTGGTCGCAGCTGCCCGGCTGGCGCGCGCTCGGGCGCTGCGCCCGCCTTCCCGCGGTGACGCCGCTGCTGGAGGCGGCCTACCGGGCGTTCCTGCGGGTGCGGCCCGTGCTGCAGACTCTTGCCGAGCCGGGCCCGCTGCGCGAGGAGAACAGGCTTTGCAAGCCCGCCGCCCCGAGGCCCGAACCGGGCGCGCCGGCGAGCGGCCGGCGTGCCCCGCGCACGCCTGCTTCATCGCCGACGGCACCGAAACCCTGAACGCCTCGACTCGGTGGGCTGCGTCGGCCAGCGAGAAAGAGCGCGGGCGACGCTGCGCCCGGCGACGCAGCGCCGCCCCAGTTAGCCGCGCCGTCAGGGGTTGATCGGATCGACGCCGAGGGCAACGCGCCCGCTGAAGAGCTGTTGGCGGCGCACCGGCAGCGGATGAAAGTGCATGGCGCGCACGTCGCGCACGATCCGCTCCATGTCGTGGCCGCGGAAAAACCCCGGGCCGCCCACCATCTCGGCCGCCGTCTCCACGGTTTCCTTGACGGCGCGCGCCGCGATCGCNNAAGCTGCGCGACGGTCAGCGTGTCCACCATCTCGCCCACGACGGGCGCAAGCACCGCCTGCTTTCCCCGGGCTGCCTCGGTGGCCAGCGCCGCGGCGGCGTCGGCGAGACCGACGTAGGCGGAGGTGATCAGAGGCAGGGCGCTCGGGATGACGACATTCCACATGGGGTGCCAAGCGCCCGCCGGCCGTCTGGCGACGACGGCCGCCTCAGGAACGAAGACATTCTCCAGTTGCACGTCGTGTGATCCGGTGCCGCGCATCCCGATGGTGCGCCATGTCTCGACGATCCTCACGCCCTCGGCGCCGAAGGGGATCGCGAAGTGCAAGACCTCTCGGCCCTCGGGGCCCACGACGGTGGTGCTGGTGACGAAGACCTGGGCGCCCGGCGCTCCGCTGACGAAGCGCTTGCGCGCCGTGACGCGGTAGCCGCCTTCGACGCGCTCGGCCTCGCCCGACGATTCGAGCCAGTCGTTCGCCCCGGTGCCGGCGATGACGAGCTCGTCGGCCGCCAGCTTGCGCAGTGTCCGCCCGGCCGTCTCGTCGCCGCGCAGAAACTTGTAGACGTTCGTGGCGACCGGATGCGTGTGCATGGCGAAGGCCAGTGCGGTGGAGCCGCAGTGGCGGCCGAGCTCGCGCACGACGGCGCAGAGCTCCTCGTAAGAGGCGCCGCCGCCGCCCAGTCGCTCCGGAATTCCCGCCGAGAACAGCTTGTGCTCGCGCAGCTCGGCGTAGTTCGCGGCGACGAACGTGTTGCTCTCGTCGTGCTCTCGGGCCCGCACGGCGAAGCCCGCTGCGAGTTGGCGAACGGTTTCCAGCCAGTGCCCTGACCGGTCGTTGGTGTGCAGTTTGACAGCGGCTTGGTTCATGATGACCTCCTCGTTCGGACGGAATAGCGTCGTGTCCGGCATGACCGCAGCGTGGCAGCGGGGCATTTTCGCCTCAAGTACAACATCTGTACCGGGCCAGGTCGGACCTTCGCCAGGTCAATGACCGGCGCACGGGCGGCCGTACGCGCGGTGGGTGTAGAGCAGCGGGACCCCTTTGCGCTCGTGCACGGCGACCACCCTGCCGAAGAACACGGTGTGCGAGCCGGCGTCGAGGGCCTCGTCGAGCTCGCAGTCGAAGGTCGACAGCGCCTCGCTCAGGGCGGGAGCGCCGGTGACGCCCGCGGCGCAGGCGACGCCTGTGAAATCGAACGGTTTGCCGCGCGCGGGGTGGCCCGCGAAGGTTTCGGCGAGGGACCGCTGCCGCGTCGAAAGCACGTTGACGCAGAAGGCCCTGTTGGCGCGCACGGCCGCGCAGACGGGGCTGCGTCGGTTGATGCACACCAGCACCGTCGGCGGATCGGCCGAGACCGAGGACATCGCGCTCACCGTGAGGCCGAAACGTCCCGCCGGCCCGTCGGTGGTGATGACGTTGACCCCGGTGACGGCGGTGCCCATGGCGCTCACGAAAACGCCGCGGTCGGCGGTCTCGTGGCGCGGCGCCGCCGTGGCGTCGGTAACGGCGTGCACCTCGGCGGTGACTCGCTCCCCTGTGGGCGGCGCCGATGCCCCTGCCTGCGCAGCGTTGATTAAAGTGTCAGCCATGACGATCTCCCGTGTGTCGGTGGTTAGCCGGTGCGATTCACAGTAGGAGGAGGGCGTTGCGCCCTCAAGTACAACGTCTGTAGTGCGCCGCGCCGTCTCGCTTGCGGGGAAAGGCGTTCATGCGTTGGGCCTTGTCGTGGGCAAGGGGATTTGCGCGTGCGCGCCGCGCCGCTTATCGTAGGGGCATCATGCCGACGCGTGAGCCACGCCTGCCCGAGCGCTACCTGACGAAGAACGGCGCACCGGCGCCGCCGTTGCGGGATCGTCGGGGCCGGGAATTTGCCGGGCCGCGACTGCGCCACCACGCCCGCGAGACGGCCCGGGTCGCGCTGGCGTCGCTGTTGCTCGGTGTCTTGATGAGCGTTTTGCCGCCCCACGCGCGGGCGCAGGACACGGCAGCGTTGTGGCAGGCGCTACGCGGAGGGGGCCACGTGGCGCTCATGCGTCACGCCCTGGCGCCGGGGACCGGGGATCCCGCGGACTTCAGTCTCGAGGACTGTGCGACGCAGCGTAATCTCTCCGCAGAGGGCCGCCGCCAGGCGGTGCGTATCGGCGAAGCTTTTCGCCGCAACGGCATCGAGCGCGCGCGCGTTTTCTCGAGCCAGTGGTGCCGTTGCCGGGAAACGGCGCGGCTGATCGACCTCGGCGCGGTGGCGCCCCTGCCCGCGCTGAACTCGTTTTTCCAGCGCTGGGAGCAGCGCGACAGCCGCACGCAGGCGCTCCGGCAGTGGCTCTCAACGCAGGATCTGTCGACGCCGACGGTGCTCGTCACCCACCAGGTCAACATCACGGCGCTGACGGGGCGTGGCGCCGCCTCGGGGGAGATCGTCGTCGTGGCCGTCGGCGAGGGCGGTTTCGAGGCGCTCGGCGGCATCAAGCCCGACTGAGCAGGCGGGTGTGGCGTGCGGGTCGGCGCCGAGAGCGTCTCGCAACGCACGCGGACGCGCGGTCAGGAGCGGGTGAACCCGGCGTTGGGGCCGGATTCACCCGCGCGGGTGCATTACTGTCCGGGGGGGGTGTAGCTCATTGATTTGTGCGTCGCCGCATCGACGTCTTCGGCCGTGAGCAGCACGGTGGTCTTGATGCGCACCGATCCGGATGCACCGACGATCAGCGCGGCGGCGGCGGCGCTGACATTGTCCGGAACGTCCATGATGACGTACACGTCGGAGTCGCCGAATGCGTAATACAGCGCCTCGAGTTTTCCACCTACGCTCTCGGCCAGCTTCTCGATGGCGGCGCGGCGTTTGCTGCCCCCGTCCTTCATGAGGCCCTGCAACCCCTCCTTCGTGTAACTCGCCTGGTACAGGTACTTTGGCATTTTTTGTATCCTCGGTTGTGAGTGACGCCGATCGGCGGCGCAATCGTAGCACTATTGCGCTGCGGCGAGTAACGCGATGTGCCACGACCGCTTCGCGGAAGGCTTCGCTCGACGGCCGAGCAGGCTCGGTTGACGGCGGAAAGCGCCACGGGAAGAATCGCGCGATGCAACTCAGATGCCCGGCGTGAGACAGTGACTCGATGAAGGTGGTGGTGTTGGGCGCGGGCGTCATCGGCTGCGCGGTGGCCTATTATCTGTCGCTGCGCGGCATTGCGGCGACCGTGGTCGAGACACGGGGCGTGGCGTGCGCGGCGTCGGGCAAATCCGGTGGCTTCCTGGCCAAGAACTGGTGCGACGGACAGCCTCAGGAGCAGCTCGCGCGCGAGAGTTTCGATCTGCACGCTGACCTGGCCGCCCACCTCGGCGACGATTACGGCTATCACCGCCTCACCACGCTCGCGGTGGCCACTTCGGCCCGGCGCTCGCTGCGGGCGTTCGAAGGTCTCACACGCCCGCCATGGCTCGACGGCGATTGCGCGGTGCGCGGCGTGCTGGGCGACGGCTCGACGACCGCGGCGCTGCACCCCGCCCGCTTCACGCGGGCGCTTCTCGAGGCCGCGCGGGCCAACGGCGCGCGTCTGCATCTGGGCACCGCCGAGGGCATCGCGCTCGACGCGGCACGCCGTCGGGTCGCGGCCGTGGTCGTTGACGGCGAGCGTGTCGATGCCGACGTCGTCGTCGTGGCGATGGGCCCCTGGTGTCGCCGCGCGGTGTCGTGGCTGCCGCTGCCCGCGATGCACGCCATCAAGGGACACAGCGTCACACTGCGGACGGAGCCGGGCGCGGCGACCGAGGCACTGTTCCTCGAGTACGAGGACGAACGCGGTGGCTGGCACGGGCCGGAGGTGGTGCCGCGAAGTGATGGAGAGGTCTACGTGAGTGGTTTCGGCGACGACGCTCCGCTGCCGCAGTCGCCGGCGGGCGTGCACGTCGACGAACGTACCTGCCGGCGGCTGCACTCGGTGGCGAGCCGTCTGTCGAGCGTGCTCGGCGCGGCCCGCATCGAGCGCCGGCAAGCCTGCTACCGCCCGGTCTGCGCCGACGCAGTGCCGATCATGGGTGCGGTGAGCGGCGTGGCCGGAGCCTTCGTCGCGGGCGGCCACAACTGCTGGGGGATGCTCAATGCGCCGGGCAGCGGCTATGCCATGGCGGAGCTCATCGCCGAGGGCGAGTCGCGACGCATCGACCTGACTCCGTTCGCGCCGGAGCGCCTGCCGCTCGTCAACGAGTTCGGATCCTGACGGCGAAGCGTCCCCGACGGCGGCGCCGTCGACGCCCATGTCGCCAGCCGCCGCCGGTTCGAGTGCGCTCGGCACTCGAGCTTAAAGCACATCGCATCGCGGCGCGCCCGGTCGATGGCGAGTTGGTGTCGGGTCGCGTGCGTGCCGGCCGACGCCCCGACCCCCGGCCGCGCGGTCAGGGGCGCGATTCGTTCCCTCGGCGACGTGACCGGGCATCGAGCCGGATAGGGAGCCGTACAATTCTTGTAAATACCCCTACATATCGTGGAAAAATAATAAACACAATTGAAACAATCCATTAGATGCATATTCAACTGAGCAAACAAAATCTTCTTGACCATGAACGGCCTATCCTGTACATGTCAGGTACAGGTTTGATACAAGTCGCTCACAGATCGATGACACCGACAGAACCCGGCATCTCCGAGCTCTACCCGATCGGCACCGTGGCGCGGCGCACCGGCGTCAATCCCATCACGCTGCGGGCCTGGGAACGTCGCTACGGGCTGGTCAAGCCGCACCGCACGGCGGCGGGCCACCGTCTCTACGGCGAGCAGCACATCGCCCTGATTCAGGAGGTGCTGCGCCTGGTCGAGGAGGGCGTGCCCATCAGCCGGGTGCGCGACGCCCTCGCGCTGCAGGGCATGACCGCCGCGCCGGCCGAATCCGTCTCGGGGGACGTGTGGCGGGAGCACCGCGAAAAGATGGTCGATGCCGTCGGCGCCTTCGACGAAGAGGGTCTCGAGGAGCGCTACAACGAGGTCATGTCACTCTATCCGGTGGACGTGGTGAACCGCCGCCTGCTCATTCCGTTGCTGCGCTCCCTCGGCGAGCGCTGGGACCGGCAGGAGAGCGGTGTGGCCGAGGAGCATTTTTTCGCCGCCTACATGCGCAACAAGCTCGGGGCGCGTTTTCACCATCGAAACCGTCGCGGCAACGGCCCGCTGCTGGTGACGGCCTGTATCGAGGGCGAGCGGCACGAGATCGGCCTGCTGCTGTTCTCGCTGAGCGCCCACGACCGCGGTTTTCGCATCGTCCTGCTCGGCGCCGACATGCCGCTTATTGAGCTTGGCCCGGTCGCCGCCCGCACGCGCTGCGACGGGCTCGTGCTGTCGGGCCAGGTGGAGCCGGCGCCGCATGTGCTGGCGCAGGAGCTGCCGGCGCTGGTGAGCAGCGTGAGCGTGCCGGTGTTCCTCGGCGGGCGCACGGCGAGTCGCTACCGCGAGGATATCGAGAAAGCCGGCGCGATCCCGCTCGGGGAGGATCTGGTGCTGGGGCTGAAGAGCGTTCGCGACACCCTCGAGCAGTACAAGCCAAGGCGCTGAAGCGCCGGATCGACCCAGCACAAGACGGGGAAAGGCACGCATGAACTCAGTGGCGCAACTTGCATTCGGACTCACCGAGCAGGGTTTCGTACCCGACGCCCTGGTGCGCATGGGCATTCGCCGGCTGGTGGAAGCGCGTCTGCGCGAGATCCACGCCGCGGACTGCGAAACGGCGGCCGAAGGGCAGCTTGACCACCTGCGCGAGATGGCCACGGCCGCCATCGCACCGCTGCCGCAGCGCGCGAACGAGCAGCACTACGAGGTGCCGGCGGCGTTCTTCGCCGCGGTGCTGGGCGCGCATCGAAAGTACAGCTGCTGCTACTGGCCGCAGGGCGTGGACACCCTGGATGAGGCGGAGGCCGCCAGTCTTGCCGCTACCTGCGAACGCGCCGGTCTGCAGGACGGCATGGACATCCTGGAGCTCGGCTGCGGATGGGGCTCGCTCAGCCTGTGGATGGCGAGCCGCTATCCGGCAAGCCGCGTGACCGCAGTTTCCAATTCACACTCCCAGCGCGCCTGCATCGAAGCGCGGGCGGCCGAGCGGGGGATCGGCAACCTGACGGTGCTGACGTCGGACGTCAACGAGTTCGACATCGAGCAAACTTTCGATGCCGTGGTATCCGTGGAGATGTTCGAGCACGCGCGCAACTGGGCGCGCCTGTTCGATAAGGTGAGCGGCTGGCTCAGACCGCATGGGCATTTTTTCATGCACATCTTCGTTCATCGGGCGGTTCCCTACGCCTTCGAGGACAATCACGCCACGGACTGGATGAGCCGCCACTTCTTCTCCGGCGGCATGATGCCGAGCGACGATCTGCCGCTGTTCTTCCAGGATCGGCTCGTGCTCAAGGAGCGCTGGCGCTGGAGCGGGAAGCACTACGAGAAGACCGCCAACGCCTGGCTGGCGAACATGGATGCCCGCAAGGCCGAGCTGTGGCCGTTGTTCGAGCAGACCTACGGGCGCGATTTCGCGCGTCTTTGGTGGATGCGCTGGCGCCTGTTCTTCATGGCCTGTGCCGAGCTGTTCGGCTACGACGACGGCCAGCAATGGTGGGTGAGCCACTATCGCTTCGGGCGACGAGTCTAAAGGGCAGAAGCACTTATGGCGACATTGGTCAACATACTCGCCTTCCAGATCGGTTGGCTCGCGTGCGTCTGGGGCGGCGCCTCGCACCGGCCCTGGCTGGGCACCGCGACCGCCGCCGTCATCATCGCGTTGCACCTGTGGCGGGCTGCGCATCCCAGCAGGGAGCTCGTGCTGATCGTTATCGCGGGGGCGCTCGGCCTCGCCTGGGACAGCGTGCTGGTGTCGGCGGGTCTCGTTAGCTATCCGTCGGGGGTTCTGCTCGACGGCACGGCGCCGCACTGGATTGTCGCGCTGTGGATGACGTTCGCGACCACCCTCAACGTTTCTCTGCGCTGGCTGAAGGACCGCCCCCTGCCGGGCGCATTGCTCGGTGCCGTGGCGGGACCCGCCGCGTACTGGGCGGGAAGCCGGCTCGGTGGCATCGAGTTCCTCGAGCCGTTGCCGGCAACGGTTGCGCTGGCGTTCGGCTGGGCCGTCGCCCTGCCGGTGCTGATGGCGTGCGCCAAGCGTTTCGACGGCACCGCCCTGCGCGTAGCGCACGCCTGACGGAAGGGCCGCGATGAGCTTTGACTGGGGTACTTACGGCGGGGGCCTGGGCATCGTCATGGTGATGGCGGTCGCGACCTGGCTGATCAGCATCCCGAAGCGCGACGTCAGCATCGTCGACAGCGTCTGGTCGCTCATGTTTCTCGCTGCCGGGTGGTGGTACTGGGCGGGCGCTCCGGCGCACACGACGCGGGCCGGCCTCGTGCTCACCCTGCTCAGCCTGTGGGCCCTGCGATTGTCCGTCTACATCACGTGGCGCAACCGCGGCGAGGGCGAGGATCGTCGCTACCAGGAGATACGACGCAATAACGAGCGTCACTTCGCGCTGAAGAGCCTCTACATCGTCTTTGCCCTGCAGGCCGTGCTTGCCTGGATAGTGTCTCTGCCCCTGGCAGGCGCTATCGCCAGCGGCGCACCCCTGGGACTGCTCGATCTCGCGGGCGCGGGGCTGTGGGTCTGCGGCATGATCTTCGAGGTCGTGGGAGACTGGCAGCTCGCCCGCTTCAAGTCCCGCGCCGCGAACCGCGGGCGTGTTCTCGACCGCGGGCTGTGGCGATACACGCGTCATCCCAACTACTTCGGCGAGTTCTGCGTCTGGTGGGGATTCTTCCTCATGGCGGCGTCCGCGGGCGCCTGGTGGACGGTGATCGGGCCGCTGCTGATGTCGTTCCTGCTGCTCAGGGTGTCCGGCGTGGTGCTGCTGGAAAAGGACATCGCCGAGCGGCGCCCGGCATACCGCGATTACATCCAGCACACCAATGCCTTCTTCCCGGGTCCACGCCGCGCCGGCGCCGCGACCGGGGTGCGTGAGGAGAGCACACCGTGAGCATCTGGCGAGTGGTCCTGGCCGTCGTTGTGATGAGCGCCGTTGCGGCGCCGACGCAGGCGGCGTCGAAGGAGTGGCGCTTCAAGGTTTACCTGGACGAGAAGGAGATCGGCTATCACCACTTTCATCTCGACCCGCAGGACGGGGCGACGCGTCTGACAAGCGAGGCGCAGTTCGAGGTGAAGTTTCTATTCGTCAAAGCCTACGACTACGCCCATCGCAACGAGGAAATCTGGAACGGAACCTGCCTTGCCAGGCTGCACTCGAGCACGGACGACAATGGCACACCCTACAACGTCGAAGCGTCCCGGCAACGGGAGGGCTTCGTGGTCAGGAGCGCGGGCCGCCGGGAGCAGTTCTCCGGCTGTGTTCGCTCCTTCGCCTACTGGTCGCCCGAGGCGCTGCGCGGTGTCGATCGTCTGCTCAACCCCCAGACCGGCGAGTACGTTGCGGTGCGGCTGCGCTACGTTGGCCGCGACACGGTGGACGCGGGCGGTGCCTCCGTGAACGCAGATCGCTACCGGCTCGAGGGCGCGGACCTCTCCATCGATCTGTGGTACGCGGGCGGTGAGGAGTGGGTCGCGCTCGAGTCGCAGGCGGCGAACGGCGCCCGCCTGCGCTACCGGATCCCCTAGCGGCGCGGGTGCATGCTCACGCGAGCGAGATGCGCGGTGGCCGCCCTGGCGCTGCTGCTGGGGGCCTGCCGGAGCGTCGGCGAGCCCGTCGCCACCGTGGAAAGCGTCGATCTACCCCGTTTTATGGGCGATTGGTACGTCATCGCCAGCATACCGACTGCTCTGGAGAAGAACGCTTACAACGCGCTCGAGTCGTACCGGCTCGGCGCGGACGGGAAGGTGCACACGACGTTTACGTTCCGGGAAGGGGGCTTCGACGGCGCGACCAAGACCTACCGGCCCACGGGATTCGTCCGCGACCGGCGCAGCAACGCCGTGTGGGGGATGCAGTTCATATGGCCGATCAAAGCCGACTACCGCATTGCTTATCTCGACGAGGCATATTCGCAGACTGTCATCGCGCGCAATCGGCGCGATTACGTGTGGATCATGGCACGCAGCCCTAACGTCGATGCCGGCGAGTATGCCGAGTTGGTGAATATTGTCAGCGGTCTCGGCTACGATGTCACCAAGCTGCGCCGCGTGCCGCAGCGCTGGAACTAGCCGGAGGAACCGCCTGTTCATGCATCACACCATGCAGACACTGCGCCGATGGGTCGACAGCGGCGCCACGCCCTCTCTGCAGGAGGACGCGCCGAGCCTGCATGGAATAGACTGGGCGCGGACCGTGCCTTTCATGGCATTGCACCTGGCCTGCTTCGCCGTCGTGGTGGTGGGCTGGAGCCCCTTCGCCGTTGGTGTTGCCGTGGCGCTCTACGCGCTGCGCATGTTTGCGATCACCGGTTTCTATCATCGCTACTTTTCCCATCGGGCGTTCCGCACCTCGCGGGGCATGCAGTTTCTGTTTGCGCTGCTCGGCGCGGCAGCCGTGCAGCGAGGCCCGCTGTGGTGGGCTTCACACCACCGCCACCATCACGCCAATTCCGACAACGCGTCGGATCAGCATTCTCCCCAGCAGCATGGTTTTCTGTGGAGTCATATCGGCTGGTTCCTGTCGCGGGCCAACTTCGCCACACGCGGGGAGCTGGTGCGTGATCTGGCGCGTTATCCGGAGCTTCGTTTTCTCGACCGCTTCGACATCGTCGTCCCCCTCGCGCTGGCCGCGGGCCTTCTCGCAACGGGCGAGTGGCTGGCGGCGGTCGCACCCGGGCTCGGCACGGACGGTTGGCAGCTGCTGGTCTGGGGCTTCGCGATTTCCACGGTGGTGCTTTATCACGCGACCTTCACCATCAACTCGCTCGCACATCGGATCGGCCGCCGCCGCTACGCCACCAACGACACGAGCCGCAACAACTGGCTGCTCGCGCTGCTCACCTTCGGCGAGGGCTGGCACAACAACCACCACCACTATCCCGGCGCCGCGCGCCAGGGGTTCCGCTGGTGGGAGGTGGACCTGACGTATTACGCTCTGTGTGTTCTGCGAAGCTGCGGACTGATCTGGGACTTGCGGCCGGTCCCGGCACGCTTGCTCGATGCACGACCCGAGCCCAGGCGCAACGACCCGGCTGCCTAGCCTTGCCGACGGCGTCGATGTGAAGATCGCGATCGTAGGCAGCGGAATTGCCGGCAACGTGGCTGCCCGCGCCCTGTCGCGCGAGCACGAGGTCACGGTGTTCGAGGCGAACGACTACGTCGGCGGACATACTCATACCCATGAGATCGAGGTGGACGGCACACCCTATGCCGTCGACACGGGATTCATCGTCTTCAACGACTGGACCTACCCCAACTTCACACGGCTACTGAGCGAGCTCGGCGTCGCGGCGAAACCGAGCACGATGAGCTTCAGCGTCAGATGCGAGCGCAGCGGCGTCGAGTACAACGGCACGAGCCTCAACACCCTGTTTGCGCAGCGGCGCAATCTTCTGCGGCCGTCGTTTCATCGCATGCTCCGGGACATCCTGCGCTTCAACCGGGAGGCCCGGTCTTTGCTCGACGAGCCGGGCTGCGCGCTCACGCTGGGTGATTTTCTTCAACGTGGTGCTTACGGGCGAGCGTTCATCGAGCACTACATCATTCCCATGGGGGCGGCGATCTGGTCGGCGGATCCGGCTCGGATGCACGATTTTCCGGCCCACTTCTTCGCGCGCTTCTTTGACAACCACGGCATGCTCAGCGTGAACGACAGGCCGCAATGGTACGTGGTGCCGGGCGGCTCGCGCAGCTATGTCGAGCCCCTGATCGCGCCGTTTCGCGAGCGTGTGCGCCTGGGCTGTCCGGTCGCCGAGGTCCGGCGCCTGCCGGAGCGCGTCGCCGTGCGCGCCCGGGGCGGCGAGCTCGAGCACTTCGATTTCGTCTTTCTCGCCTGCCACAGCGATCAGGCGCTGGCCCTGCTCGGCGACGCGACGCCCCTCGAGCACGAGGTGCTCGGGGCCATCGCGTACCAGGAAAACGACGTCGTGCTGCACACCGACGAACGGCTGCTGCCGCGTCGCAGGCGCGCCTGGGCGGCGTGGAACTACCACGTGCTGAAGACCGAGAGCCGGCGCGTTGCCGTCACCTACAACATGAACGTCCTGCAGGGACTGGACGCGCCGTCGACCTTCTGCGTCACCCTGAACCACGACGGCGCTATCGACCCGCGACGCGTGCTCAAGCGCATCCGCTACGAGCACCCGGTGTTCACGCCGCGGGCCGTCGCGGCTCAGTCACGACAGCGGGAGGTGAACGGCGTCAACCGGACATTCTTCTGCGGTGCCTACTGGCGCAACGGTTTTCACGAAGACGGTGTGGTGAGCGCCCTTGATGCGGTGCGCCACTTCACGGACCGACTCGCTAATGACGAACAGCTGCATCTACGTCGGGCGAGTTAGGCATCGCCGCATGGGGCCGGTGGAGCGGGACTTTCGCTACCGGCTGTTCATGATGTTCCTCGATCTGGACGAGCTGCCGAAGCTGTTCGACCGCTACTGGCTGTGGTCGGCCGAACGGCCCAGCCTGGCGCGGTTTCGCAGGAGCGATCACTTCGGCGACGAGCGCAAGCCTCTGAAGGAGGCGGTGTGCGACCTGGTGGAGAGCGAGACCGGCTGCCGACCCGCAGGGCCGGTGCGTCTGCTCACGCATCTGCGTTACTTCGGTTACGGATTCAACCCGGTCAGCTTCTACTACTGCTTCGACACCCGGGGCGAGAAGGTCGAGCACATCGTGGCCGAGGTCAACAACACCCCCTGGAACGAGCAGCACTGCTACGTCCTGAGCGAAAGACAGAACGTGGGGACGCCGCAGCACAAGCGCTTTGTCTTTGCAAAGGGTTTCCACGTCTCACCGTTCATGGAAATGGACATGGGCTACGACTGGCGGTTTACGTTGCCCGGCGAGAAGCTGGCGGTGCACATGGAGAACCGCAAGGACGGCCATAAGCTCTTCGATGCGACGTTGCGGCTGGAACGCCGCGCGCTGAGCGGCCGGGCGCTGGCCCGCGTGCTGACTGTCTATCCCCTGATGACGCTGAGGGTGATTGCGGCGATCTACTATCAGGCGCTGTGCCTGTGGCTCGCTCGTGTGCCTTTCTTCGCGCATCCCGACAAAAAGGAGGCGCCCCAGGCGGCGAGCCCGAGATGAAAGCCACTATCGTTCCTGCCGCATCGACGGCAACGACTCGGGAGCGCGCTGGCACTCTCACGCGCATCGCTCGTGCCGGCGTCCTGGCGCGGTTGCGGCACCTGCGCGAGGGGGAGATCGTTCTGGTCGAGGGAGAGCGAAGGAGCACTTTCGGCGCAGTCACGGACGATTTCCCGGTTCGCTGCGTCATCCACGTCGACGACCCTCGCTTCTTCAGTGATGTCGCCTTCGGCGGAACCGTCGGTGCCGGGGAGGCCTACACGAGCGGCTTCTTCCGTTGCTCGGACTTAACTGCCGCGGTGCGCATCCTCGTTCGCAATCGCGACGTGATGGACAGCATCGAGGGCGGGCTCGCACGGGTCACGCTGCCGGCGCACAAGCTCTTTCACTGGCTCCACCGGAACACCCGCGCCGGGAGCCGGCGCAACATCGCGGCTCACTACGATCTCGGCAACGACATGTTCGCACTTTTTCTCGACGAGACCATGATGTACTCGGCAGGAATCTTCGAGACACCCGAGGCTTCGCTTCGCGACGCGTCGGTGGCGAAGCTCGAGCGCATCTGCCTCAAGCTCGAGCTCGCGCCCACCGACCATGTCGTCGAGATCGGTACCGGTTGGGGCGGTTTTGCCATTCATGCGGCACGTCACTACGGTTGCCGGGTCACGACCACCACGATCTCACGCGAGCAGCACGAGCTCGCGCTCGAGCGCATTCGCGCGGCCGGCCTGCAGGATCGCATCACCGTGCTGCTCGAGGACTACCGCGAACTGGAGGGTCGCTTCGACAAGCTGGTGTCCATCGAGATGATCGAGGCCATCGGCCGACGCTACTTCGACACCTATTTTCGCAAGTGCAGTGACCTGCTCAAGCCGCACGGCATGATGCTGCTGCAGGCGATCACCATTGCCGATCAGCGTTTCGAGGCCGCCAGCCGCAGCGTCGACTTCATCCAGCGCTACATTTTTCCCGGCAGCTGCATACCGTCGGTGGCGGCGATGACGGACTCGGTGGCGCGGGTCACGGACATGCGCCTGTTTCACCTCGAAGACATCGGCCCGCACTACGCCACCACTCTGCGCGAGTGGCGGGCGCGCTTCATGCGCAACGCGGACGAAGTCCTGAAGCTGGGCTATCCGCAGAGCTTCCTGCGGCTGTGGGAGTTCTATCTGTGTTACTGCGAGGGTGGTTTCATGGAGCGCTGCATCGGCGACGTGCAGATGCTGCTGACGAAGCCGCGCTGCGGCGTCGCACCCCTGCTGCCCGAGTTGCAACGTCCCCGCGCGGGGGCAGGGCACGGCTGACCTCGGGGGCGCCTGCGCCCGCGCGATTGCGCGATGCGGCTTATGTCGGCGAGGGCTGGGTCACGCCGCGCCGGCTGCGGCGCCCTGCGCGGCCTCGGCGAGCACCCGCCGGCCGCGCAGCATCTCATCGAGTCCGCCGAAGTTGCACATGTAGTGACCGCTGTAGCCGGTCGCCTCGATGCGCGCGAACAGGTCCGCGAAATCGATGATGCCCTCGCCGGGAAACATGTGCACCTCGTACTCGCCGTTGTTGTCGGCCAGGCGCACCTCGCCGCAGCGCGACATCGGCAGTGTCTCGATGAACCCCGAGATGCCCTCGGGTTCGAGAGTCGCGTGATTCACCGTGAACGACCAGCCGAGGCTCGGTGAGTCGATGCGATCGAAGAAGTAGAGACATTCTTCGATGCTATGGGCCAGGTAGTGCACCTCGGCCCGGTCCGGCTCCCAGTTGAGATTCTCCAGCAGCAGTTTGGCGCCTGCACGCTCGGCACTCTCCGTGATGCGCTTGAGTCGTTCCAGGGCGGCGACGAGGCGTCGCTCCCGATCGCCGAAGTGAAAGCCGCCGTGAACGATGATCCACTCGGCTCCCAGGCGCCCGGAGAGCTCCACGTACGCATTCAGGTACTGATCGGCCGCTTCGCTGACGAAAGGTGAGATTTCGGCGGTGTTGACGCTCGAGAGCGTGTGCAGCCCGAGATGCAGCCCGCCCTGTTCGCATAGCTCACGAATGCGCCCGCAGGTCGCTTCGTCGAAGCGTTCCAGGGCGTTGGGCGGGACATCCACCTCGGCGTCGATATACCGCAGCCCGTGGGATCGGGCCCACTCGATCCCCTCCTCGAGGGCAACCTTGGCCTGAATGTCAATACCGATTCGCTCTACGAATTGCATGGGTTCTCCTGCCGGTCCGGTGCCGACGCTTCTCGCGCTGCGGCCGTTAAACTCCGTCGTCTGAGGCCGGGCGTTTCGAATCGCCGGCGCTGCGTGCTTCCAATGTTCCGGGCGGGAGTATAATCTAGCGCTCGCCGCCCGGAAAAAGAGCTCCATGGCGACGGCATCGAAGGCCCGTTTCGGTCACGCCGGTCGAAAAATCGCACGCCGTCGCCGTCATCGAATGCCCCCAATCCCGGGCCGGCAATCCAGGCGAAGGGCGACACTGACGACGTCGCCCCGAGCGTTTGTGCACTTCGTAAATGACTGCAGGAGGAAAGTGATGAGATTCACGCGAATTGCCAGTGCCGCCATCGTAAGCGTGCTCGCCACGATGTTCGTGGCGCCCGGCGCCTACGCCGAGGCGCTCAAGCTCAGGCTCTCGGTGGAGAGTACGCCCGGCGCCGCCACCCAGCACATGCTGGCGTCGTTCCGGGATGCGTTAAAGGCCGAGCTTGGCGACGCTGTGGAGATCGAGTTCTTCGACAGCGGCACCCTCGGCGACGAGATCGTGCACATGCAGCAGGTGCGCACCGGCCAGCTCGACGTCATCCCGATCGGCTCCGACGCGGTGCAGCTCGACTCGAAATGGGCGGTGTTCGACATTCCTTTCCTGTTCGCCGACCGTGACGCGGTCGCGCGGGTGCTCGATGGGGACATCGGGCGCCAGCTCGACGAGTCATTCCACAAGAGCGCCGGGCTCAAGGTGCTGGGCTTTGGCGAGATCGGCTTCCGCAACATCTCCAACAACGTACGGCCCGTGACGGTGCCGGAGGATCTCAAAGGTCTCAAGCTGCGCACCCCGGGCAGCAAGACGCGCATCCTGTCCTTCGAGATGCTCGGCGCGTCGCCGATCAAGATGAACATCGGCGAGGTGTATCTCGCGCTGCAGCAGGGAGTCGTGGACGGCCAGGAAAATCCGCTCGGCAACATCCGCAAGTGGTCCTGGTACGAGGTGCAGAAGTACATCTCCATGTCCCGCCACGTCTACACGCCGATCACCTTCGTGATGAATCTCAAGCGCTATGACTCGCTCAGCGATGAGCAGCGTGCCGCCGTGGACCGTGCCGCCCGTTCCGCCGTGCTCGCGAGCCGTCAGTACGGCGTCGACAACGACGCCAATCTGGTGGCGGAGATCAAAGACCTGGCCAAAGGCAAGGTGGCTTTCAACGAGATCGACTCGGCCGCCTTCAAAGCCGCGGCGAAGCCCATCGCCGTGGAGATCGGCAAGATTGCCGGCGAGGATTTCACCTCCGCGGTGATGGCCGCCGTTCAATAGCCGCTTGCGTGTCGGCCCCGGGAGCGGCGTGTTCGCCCCGGGGCCGCAGCGTTCGAGATTCGCCGCGTGCACGAAGAAAAGAACGCCGCACCCACGGGCGGTGCGCCCGGGAGTTTGCCGGACGACCTCGCCGAGCAGATCGGCGACGTCACCCGCGAGCAGGAGCTCGCGGACCCGGATGCCGGGCTAGGCACGGTCGGTCGGACCGTCAATCGCATCGTCGAGGTCATCGGCGTCGCCGTCCTGGTGACCATCGTCGCGACGATCTTCGTCAACGCGTTCGGCCGTTACGCCTTCGATGCCCACCTGCTGTGGGCCGAAGAACTGGTGCTGCTGCTCATGCCCTGGCTCGCCGTGACGGGAACCTTTCTCGCCGTGCGCCGCGGAACCATGATCCGTATCGATTTCTTCTTCGAGCAACTGCCGGTTGCTCTGCGCAGGCCGCTGGCGCTGCTCGGTTACGGGCTGTGCATCGCGATGCTGTGCTTTCTGGGGGTCATCTCCACGCAGTTCGTCTCTCTGTTCGGCGCTGACGCGAGCCCCTACCTCGACATCCCCACCGGTTGGTCCACGGTGGCGCTGGCCCTGGGCGGCTTCGCCGCCGCCGGCGCTTTTCTCGCAGTGTTGACGAGCGAGCTTCTCTCCCTGGCTCGGGGGCGCGGGTCGCGGTGAGCGTCATGTCGAGGCGCCGGCGCCGTGCGCGTCGGGACGGAGTGCTGCGATGACAGGTGCGATCGTTTCCATCACTCTGCTGTGCGCTCTGCTGATGATTCGCGTTCCCATGCTGGTGGCCATTGCCACCGCCGTGGTCGTCAACTTCTACTTCTCCGGCGCGTGGGCGCTTACCCTGCCGCAGACGATGATGTCGGGCATGAACCGTTTCGTGCTGGTGGCATTGCCCCTGTTCGTGCTGGCTGGCGGCCTCATGAACGCCGGCGGAATCTCGGCGCGACTGTTCGAATTCGCAAGGGCTACGGTGGGCTGGCTGCGCGGCGGCCTGGCTCACGTCAACGTGCTCACCAGTATGTTCTTCGGCGGCATGATCGGCTCCTCGACCGCCGACCTGGCCGGGACGGGCTCGATCGTCATTCCGGCGATGAAGAAGAACGGCTACCCGGCCGACTTCTCCGCCGCGGTGACCGCGTCGTCCGCCGGCATCGGCCCGATGATCCCGCCGAGCTCGCCGATGATCCTCTACTCCGCGGTGACCGGCACCTCGCTCGGCGCGCTGTTCCTCGCAGGCCTGATCCCGGGTGTCCTGCTCGGCCTCAGCATGATGGGCATCGTCGCCATCCTCGCCCGGCGTCGCGGCTGGAAGCCGTATGCGGCATTTTCCGCCGCGGGGGTGCTGCACGCCGGAAAGCGCGCGCTGCTGTCCTTCGGTCTGCCCGTAATCATCGTCGGCGGCCTCGTGGTCGGAGCCTTCACGCCTACGGAGGCCGGCGCCTTCGCGGTGGTGTACGCCCTCGCGCTCGCGATGTTCGTCTACCGCCGTCTGTCCCTGCGCGAGCTCTACCGCGTGCTGGTCAACGCCGTGCAGCTCACCGGCGAGCTTCTCATCATCGTCAGCCTCTCGTTCGCGCTCGGCGCCGGGCTCACCAACGCCCATGTGCCCGAGGCGCTGGTGGTGATCATCGACTTCGTCGCCATCGGCGACAGCGAGTACCTGCGCATCCTCGCCATGGTGATCCTCGCCATCATCGCGGGCATGGTCCTCGATCCGCTCATCCCGGTGCTGCTGCCGATCATTCTGCCCACGCTGATCGCCTACAACATCGATCTCGTCCACTTCGGCGTGCTGATGGTGATCGCCGTGGTCATCGGTCAGGTCACGCCGCCGATGGCCATCGCTTTGTTCATATCGGGTCGTATTGCCGAGGTCGACCAGATGAAGGTCCTGCACGCCAATACGCCGTTCTTCATCGGTATCGTGCTGTTCATGCTGGTCGCCATCGCCCTTCCCGAGATAGCCACGTGGCTGCCGTCGGTCATGCGTGACTGACCGCTGCGGCACGTCGCCGCTGAGGCTGACTGAGAAAGGGGGTTCGCATGCTGTTTGCGTTGTACGTACTCGATGCTCCGGGCATGACGCAGAAGCGCCTCGAGCTGCGCGCGGATCAATACGCGCACCTGGCCACAGTGGAGGATCGGATGCTGACCGGGGGGCCGTTGCTCGCCGACGACGGCGAGACCATGCTCGGCAGTCTACTGATCATCGATTTTCCGGATCGGGCCGCAGCCGAGGCGTGGCTCGCCGAGGCGCCGTTCACGAAGGCCGGCGTTTTCGGCACCTCGAGCATCCGCCCGTACAAGCAGAACTGGCCGCGTCACGGCCGCTGACGCCGCGCCGCGAAGCCTCGGCGCCACCATCGCTTGGGCGCCACGACGAGCGCCGCCGCACCGCCCACGCGATGGCACACATGTGATTGCTTCGGCATAATGCCGCCGCATCATGACCCGCGACCAGATCGTTCTGTTCACGCTGCTGTTCTTCGTCTTCGCGTTGCTCATCTGGGGGCGGTGGCGATACGACATCGTCGCCTTCTGCGCCTTGCTGGCGGCGCTGGTTGCCGGAGTGGTCCCGGTCGATCACGCGTTTTCCGGCTTCGGCCATCCGGCGACGGTCGTCATCGCGCTGGTGCTGGTCGTCAGCCGCGGCCTGTCGAACTCGGGGGCCATCGAGCTCATCGCCCGCTACGTCGTCAAGGGTACGCGCAGCGTGAGTGCGCACATCGGTGTTCTCGCCGGCGTGGGTGCGGCGCTTTCGGCGATGATGAACAACGTCGGCGCACTGGCGTTGCTGATGCCGCTGGACCTGGAAGCGTCGGCCGGCGCCAAACGCAGCCCCGCGCTGACGCTCATGCCGTTGTCGTTCGCGACGATCCTGGGCGGCCTCGTGACGCTCATAGGTACGCCGCCCAATATCATCATCGCCGCTTTCCGGGCCGACGCCCTGGGTGAGCCGTTCTCGATGTTCGACTTCACTCCGGTCGGTGCCGTTTGCGCCGTGACCGGCCTGATCTTCGTCATGCTCATCGGCTGGAGGCTCATCCCGGCCGCTCGCGTCAAGCGCGACTCCACCCGCGAGCTTTTCGAGCTGGAAGCCTATGTCGCCGAGTTGCGCGTGACGGACGACTCGCCCGTCATCGGCAGGCGCGTGGCAGAGCTCGACGAAGTTGCCGAGGACAGCGGGGTGACGGTCCTCGGCCTGGTGCGTCGGGGTCAGCGCCTCGCGGGTGCAGCGCGCCGTGCCGAGATCCAGGCGGGCGATCTGCTGGTGGTGGAGACCGACCCCAAGGCGATCGAGAAACTCGTCGGCGCGCTCGGGCTCGAGTACGCCCGAGCGGACAGCGACAAGGGCGAGTCGGCGCGCGACGACCTGTCGCTGGTGGAGGTGGTGGTCCCCGTCGGCGCACGCATCGAGAGGCGTACCGCGCTGTCCCTGCGTCTGCAGTCGCGTCACGACGTGACGCTGCTCGGCGTGTCGCGCCAGGGTCAGCGCTTTCGCGAGCGCGTGCGCCGGCTGGAGATCCGCGCCGGCGACGTGCTGCTGCTGCTCGGGCCGAACGAGCGTCTCGCCGACGTCGTGCTGTGGCTGGGATGCCTGCCGCTCGCCGAACGGGGGCTGCAGGTGCTGCGGCGCGAGAAGACGTGGCTGACGGTCGCCATCTTCGTTGTCGCCATCGCCCTGGCGAGCTTTGGTGCGCTGACTCTGCCGGTGGCTCTGGCTTGTGCGGCTGCGCTGATGGTGCTGCTCGACGTGGTGCCGCTGCGTCAGCTGTACGAGTCTGTGGAGTGGCCCGTGATCGTGCTGCTCGGCTCACTGATTCCCATCGGCATCGCCCTGGAGACAAGCGGCAGCACCGGCTTGCTGGCCGGAGCCATCGTCGCTGTGGCCGAGGGCTACTCGCCGGCAGTGGTGCTCACGTTGCTCATGATCGTCACGATGACGCTGTCCGACGTCATGAACAACACCGCGACGGCCGTCATCGCCGCCCCTGTCGCTCTGGACGTCGCCGCGCGGCTTGGCGTCAGTGCCGATCCATTCCTTATGGCGGTGGCGGTGGCGGCCTCCTGCGCGTTTCTCACGCCCATCGGCCACAAGAACAACACGCTCATCATGGGGCCGGGCGGCTATCGCTTCGGCGACTACTGGCGCATGGGGCTGCCGCTCGAGGTGCTCATCGTCGCCGTCGGCGTGCCCGCGATTCTCGTCGTGTGGCCGTTTTGAGTCGGGGCTCCCCGCGCCGCGCGGCTGGATCACAGGGCGACCTTCTCACGCAGCGACCAGCCGCGTTTGTCCATCTCCGAGCGCGCTCGCTTGCTGGCGGTTCCGGAGAGCCACAGCTCGCGCGCGGTGGGCTCACCTTCTTTTGCCAACGAGTCCGCCAACAGCGCCACGAAGCCGTCGAGCGTCTGTGTCCACGCGAGGTAGTCGACCGGTGCCGCGATCACCAGCTTACCGTCGGCCGTGACCGCGGCCACCATCTTGCCCGCGGTGACGAAACGCACGATCGGCCCGCTTTTCTTGTGGTAGTTGGCGTACATCTGCGCCATGCGCATGCGGAACAGTGCTAGCTCTTCCTCGGCCGTGGGGATTGCGTACTTGACGAACGCCTGACGTCCCTCGGTGTCCTTCATCTGCTCGAGAGCACCCACCAGAAAGGTTTGCGATGTCGGCGTGAAGGCAGGGTTGTCGATGAAGAGCTCGGCGATGTCGGCGTTTACCCCCATCGCGAGCAGCTTCTCGCGATTGATGATGCGCAGTTCCGTCGGCGAGGTGGTGATAACGAGCTCGTTGAGCGATTGCGTCCAGCTCGCTGCCCCCACCACGAGGCCAAGACCGCCCGGAACCACCATTTTCGCCAGCGTCACCGCGAATCCGCCCTGGAATGCCGCCGCGGCGACGCGGTCCAGCTCAGCCTGCAGCACCGTGTTGCTGGAGTAGGGGTCTACCCCGAGCTCGGCGGCCAGCTCGCGTCTGACCTTGCTGTAACCGCTCACGTTCTTGGCTAGATCACTGACCCCGGTCTTGTGGGTGTCGCGGCTCTGCCATGCCTCGCCCGCGATGTTGAACATCTTGCGTACCCCGGAGGCCGCGCCCTTCACGGCGCCGCCGGGGTCTTCGGCAAGGCGCTTGAACCCCGCGGCGACATCGTCGACCCCTTCGCCCAGACCGTCCTTGAACTCCTCGGATTCCGCGAGTGCCTTGATCTTGGCGATAGCCTCGGCCTCGTTGGCCCGCAGGCGCAGCATGAGCGTCGTGCGCACGGATTCGTCGCCGTAGGCCGCGCGCAGCTCGTAGGTGTTCACGAAGCCGTCGTTCGGCACCTTATCGGCGACGCTGTGATGGGGGCTCTTGCGCAGCTCGGCGGGCAGCACGTCGCCGGCACGCAGCACGGGAGGGTTCTCGTACTCGGCCGCCGACGCCGTCGCCGGCAGAGCCGCCAGCAACGCCAACGCCAGGGCCTTGGTGCCCCATCCGTCTCGTATCCTCGCTCGCATGGTCAACCTCTCGGTGCACTCGATTCGTGTGTCGTAGCCCAACGGGGCGCGTGTGCCGCGGCGCGTGAAGCGCAAGGGTCGCTCAGGCCATGGATGCGGCGATTTCGTCCACCGCGCCGCGGGTGGCGTCGACTATGGTGTCGGNNNCGCGAACCCCAGAATGTCTCCCTGCGGCATGGCGCGGGCGACCACTCCCCGGGACAGCATCGCCGCGGCCGCCTTGATGCCGACCTGGCGCGCGGGGTCGAACAGGCGCCGTTCGGCCCTGTCTTCGACCAGCTCGACCGCGGCCAGCAGGCCCTCGCCGCGCACCTCGCCGACCAGCGGATGGTCGCTGAGCGCATCGCGCAGTCCCCTCAACAGATAGGCACCGGTCTCGCGCGCATTGTTCACCAGGTCGAGTTCGTCGATGAGCTTGAGGTTGGCGATTCCGGCGGCGGCACACAACGGGTGGGCGGAGTAGGTCCAGCCGTGACCGATGACGCCGAGCCGATCGGAGCCTTCCTCCAGCACGCGCCAGACCTTCTCGCTGACGATGCAGCCGGAGAGCGGCGCATAGGCGCTGGTCAGGCCCTTGGCGACGGTGATCAGGTCCGGTTCGAGGCCGTAGTGGTCGCTGCCGAACATGGAGCCCAGCCGGCCGAAGCCGGTGACGACCTCGTCGGCGATCAGCAGCACGTCGTGCTTGCGCAGCACGGCCTGAATCTTCTCCCAGTACGTCGCCGGCGGCGGCACGATACCGCCGGTGCCGAGCACGGGCTCGGCGATGAACGCGGCCACGGTGTCCGCGCCCTCGGCTTCGATCAGCGCGTCGAGGCTGGCCGCACACGCACTGGCGAATTCTTCCTGCGACAGATCCGGATCGGGGCGCCTGAAGTAGTAGGGCGCGTCGGTGTGCAGCACCCCGGCGATGGGCAGATCGAAGGCCTTGTGGAAGAGTTCGAGCCCAGTGAGAGATCCGCTCATCACGCCCGAGCCGTGGTAGCCCCGCCAGCGCGAGATGATTTTCTTCTTACGCGTTCGCCCGAGCACGTTGTTCAGGTACCACACCAGCTTGATGTTGGTCTCGTTGGCGTCGGAGCCGGACAGGCCGAAGTAGACCCGGCTCATGCCCGCGGGCGCCCGCTCGACGACCATCCTGGCAAGCGTTATGGCGGCCTCGGAGCCGTGCCCGGCATAGGCGTGATAGTAGGCGAGCTTGTGTGCCTGCTCGGCGATCGCCGCCGCGATCTCCTGACGGCCGTAGCCCACGTTGACGCAGTACAGTCCGGCGAAGGCGTCGAGCGTTCTCTTCCCCTCGCGGTCGACGATGGTGGCGCCTTCGCCGCGCTCGATGATCCGCGCCGGTGCATCGCCGCGGGCGTGCGCCGCCATGTGGGTCGACGGGTGGAATAGGTACTCGCGATCCCACGCTTCCAGGGGGTCGCGTTGCGGCGCAGCTTGGTGCGTCATGGTGGCTCGCTCCCGATGATTCGTCCCGATGAGGCTATTTAGCATAACGGCTCGCCGGCGCCGTCGCACCTCGAGTCGGGGCCGCATGTCGCGACCGGGCGCGTGAAAATGAAGCCCCTGCGTGCGCGGCCGGCGACGTCTCACCGCCCGCCGGAGGGCTCGCTTGCGGGCCGAGGTCCCGGGGTGTGCTAGCATGCGAGGCGGCAGCCAGCCGTCTCGACCGCCTTCAAGAGGCCCTCATGTCACGTTTTGCGCTTGCGGCACGGGTCGCCGTCACAGTTTCGGCGTCGTCCAGCGCCTTCGAGCCGGTGCCCGATGCCTCGAGCCCGGCCAAGGTTTACACGGCGAAGTCGTACTCGCCGTACGCGACTCGAAGCTTTCCGGACAAGCCCCTGCGGAGCGACAAGCATCTTCATGCTTCCACTTCCCTTGACGCCGGCGCCTTCGGTAATCGACTCGACGCACGCGCGGCTTACCGGCGCGCCCAGGCCGAGGAAGTGACGTCCACCACCGGCTTTGCGGTGCAGCTGTCGCGTTTCCCCGGCTGGCTGGTGGTGGGCGATGACTCGGACAACGTGGGCCTGTTCGATCTGATTTACGCCGGCGATCGCGGCATCACCTCCGAGCCCGATGGCGACGTCCTCGCCCTCGCCCACGGCGGCAATCTCGCCAACGGCATCATGTTCCCCCTCGAGACGCGGCATCGCCGACTCCTTCGATGAAGACGACGTTGCCCGACGCGGCTCAACCCGCGTGGAACGCATTCCAGCTCATGCGCCAGAGCAAGGCGGAGCACATCGAGCTGCTCGAGAGGCTCGAGGCGAAGCGTGAGCTCGGCCACGCGCCGACCTGCGAGGAGGAGACGCGGCTCGAGGCGCTGCTGGCGGCACACGACGCACAGGTGAAGCGTTTCAGCGCCGAGCTGCGCTCGCTGCAGCAGCGCGACGCGACGGCCCATGCGGCGTTGATCGAGCACCTCAGCCTCTGGAGCGACGCAACCGGCGCCGGGCGTGCCTGAGCGGCCATGCGTGGACCTGCGGCGCGGACGTCAGGCCGTCGTGCGATTCGCGAGCAGCGTTTGTAGCCGCGGCAGGGGCCTTTCGTCGATCGGCAGGTGCACGATCGCCGCGGCGATGCCAAAGAACACGCCGGCCCACCACATGAGATCGTAAGAACCGGTAGCATCGTAGATCCAGCCTCCGAGCCATACCCCCGTGAAGCTGCCGATCTGGTGGCTGAAGAAGACGATGCCGAACAGGGTGGCCATGTAGCGGACGCCGAAGACCTGGGCGACGATGCCGGTGGTGAGCGGTACCGTCGACAGCCACAGAATACCCATCGTCGCGGCAAAGAGGTAGATGGTGAGCTCGGTTTTCGCCGCGAAGAGCAACGCCGCGATGGTGACCGCGCGCAGGGCGTAGATCGCGCTCAGGCCGAGCTTCTTGCTCCAACGCTGGCCGAAAGCGCCGGAGAGCAGCGAGCCGAGTATGTTGCACAGACCCACGAGCGAGATCGCGTAGGCCCCGACCTGCGGCCCCAGGCCGAGGTCGCGTGTGTAGGCGGGGAAATGCACGGTGATGAACGCGACGTGAAAGCCGCACACGAAGAAGCCGAGGGTCAGCAGCACGTAGCCGCGGTGCCGGCGGGCCTCGCGCAGGGCGTCGCCGAGGGATTGTTCGCTCACGACCTCGCCGCGCGGCGCGATCTGGTTGGGCAGCAGCAGGGCCAGCGGTATCAGCGCGAGCGTCATCGTGGCGAGGATCAGCAGCGCGTCGTTCCAGCCGTAGGCCGATATCCAGGCCTGGCTCAGCGGCGAGAAGAGGACCTGGCCCATGGAGCCCGCGGCGGTACCGAGCCCCAGCGCCATCGAGCGGCGCTCGGGACCGACCACGCGGGCCATGGCCGCCAGCGCGATGGAGAACGCCGTGAACGCCACGCCGAGACCGGTGAGCACGCCGCCGGTCAGGTACAGCGCCAACGGGGCCTGCGCCTGCGTCATGCCCCACACGCCGAGGGCATAAACGAGGGCGCCCGCGACGATGACCCGCACCGGGCCGAAGCGGTCCGCCAGCGCTCCGGCGAACGGCAGGCCCATTCCCCAGAGCAGGTTCTGAATCGCCATGGCGAGGGCGAAAGTCTCCCGGTCCCAGCCGCGTGCCTCGGTCATGGGATCGAGAAACAGGCCGAACACCGCGCGCACGCCGAAGCCCACGAGCGCAATCAGGCAGCCCGCGGCAAGCACCACGAGAAGCTTGTACGGTGCCGGCGCTTGAGAGGCGGACGAATGGGACGACATGGTCAGCATGCGGTGCGAGTTTGGTGTGAGTACGCTCGTGTAACACAACGTGAATGTCAAGACTGCCGCAGACGCCACTTCGCGCCGCCCGGCGTGCGCGTCGCTGCTCAGGTGGTCAATCGACGCCCCGTCGTGCGCGCCTTGCGCAGGGCGCGTTGCGACACGGCGATTTCCTTGTCTGTGACCAGTCCCACCTTGATGATGTCGACGACCTCGGCGCCGACGATCTCGGCGAAGGCTTCCAGCGTGCGCACGGCGCCCATGCCGAACAGCGCCGAGTTCATGAGGCTCGGGGCGGCGCTGCTCGATACCAACACGGCCTGGCGGGGTTTCGCCTTGCTGCGCAGTTTCGGCCCTCCGCGGGTTCCCCAAGGCCAGTAGTAATAGCCGACGCACCGTTCCACGAATCGCTGCGTGAGCGCATTGGCGCTGCCGACGTTGACCGGCGCACCGATCACGATGACGTGGGATTGCTCTACCCGGTCGAGCACGCGCTCCATGTCGTCACTGTGGACGACGCAGGGCGCACGGGCCTCGCCCGGGTTTTGGGTGCAGCCGCGGCAGTTGGTGCAGAACTCGATGTGGCAGTCGCAGAGATAGATTTTGTCTGTGTGGGCGCCGCCCGCGGCGGCCGCCGCCAGCACCTCGCTGACGAGCGTGTCGATGGTGCCCTCCCTGCGATAGCTGCCGACGATACCGAGAATCCGACGGGCCGTGCCGCGTGCCGCCATGGGTTTCTTCGTTGTCATTGCGCGCATCGCCCGAGTATGGAGCCCGCGCCCCCGCTGCTGCAAACACGCACGGCGGCCGGCGCCGAGGATTGTCGGCGGGCCGCACCGCGAGCCGACGCATGGCTGCGCCGCTCACGGCCGCGGGCGGCGGTCGGCGTGGAGGAAGTGGCTCAGTAGGAACTCTTCCTCGAGAGGGGACAGATCGAAGCGGCGTGCGGCCTCGTCGATCGCCTCGACGTTGTAATCGCCGTGCTCCGAGAGCCAGCGCACGGCCCGGCGCAACGCCTCGCCCTTGGGCTGGACGTCGGTCACGCGAGCCGCTTCGAGCGGCCCGGGCTTGACGCCGGCTGGGCAGCTGGGCTGCAGTGCCATGCCCGGGTCGTTCCCCGGGTCCTCGGCGTCGCCGCGCGGCGCCGCAGCTCACCACGGTGGAAGCGATGCGGTACGCTCACGCGGCTCAGGAGGGCACTCATGAAGCTCAGCATCAAAGGTCTGGCGATCGCAAGCGGTCTGCTCTGGGGCGGGGCAATGCTGTGGGTTGGTGTCGGCGGCATGCTGTCTGCGGGTTACGGGCAGGCGTTCGTCGCGGTGATGGCCTCGGTCTACAGCGGCTACACGCCGGACGGCTCCGCCGCCATGGTGGTCGTGGGCACACTGTACGGCCTTGTCGACGGCGCCATCGGCGGGGCGTTGTTCGCCTGGCTCTACAATCTCTTCGCCGGGCGCGCCGCGAAGTCTTGACGGTGCCGCACGCAGCGTGCTCGCACGCCGTGCTCACCCGACCTCGCCGCATTCCAGCCACCGGGCGCAGTCGCGCTCGAGGATCCGTTCGCATGCGGCCGCGTAGAGCGCGACATCGTCGTCGGTCAGCACGTCGCGCCAGCGCCCGTTACCGCCCTTGAAGAAGAAGCTGTCCGCCCCGCCGGCGAACAGTGTTTCCAGGTGCGGCATGTGGTCCGTGGCGCTCGCCTTCAACGTGTCGAAGCGCGTCGCCTGCTCCACGTGCGCGATCTCCTTCGGGCCGACATCGACGTCGATGAAACGTGCAATTCGGCCAATGCCGCCGCGCGGATCACGCAGCAGGTCGGCGTAGTGCACGAACAGCAAATTCGGCAGGTGGCGGAAGTCCCAGTAGGATTGCGTGTGACGCATGTTCGACCAGAACGGATAGCCTTCGCTCTCCCACGGGAACCAGCCGCGCGTGATCCAGTCGCGCCACAGCGCGCGCGGGTCCTCGGGGCAGCGCGGCAACGGCGGGCCGACGCAGCCGTTGCCGTTCAGCAGCGCGTAGGCGTCGTCGGTGTAGTTGCGATAGTGGTTGAACAGGGACATGAACACGTCGCGCGCGTCACGCCCGACGACGATGTAGCGTAGCCCCTCGAAGTAGGGCAGGCCGTCGAGCGGCAGGTGACTCTTCAGGCACAGTCGCCGGCCCGCGGGTCGTTGCCGGAGCTGGGTCTCGAGCTCCTCGCGCGAGGGGCGCAGGCGCCGGTCGGGCCACGGCGAGGCGTCGAGGCGTATCGGGGCGTCGGCGTCGAGATGCAGCAGGTTGAGCACGATGAGCTGTGTCCACGTGGTCCCGGCCTTGTACGCGGTGGTGACGACGACGTCGCCGGAGTGAGGCGCATAGAGCTCCCAGCGCGTGGAGTCGAGATGATGGTTGCGGTAGACGCGGCGCAATGAGGGTGTCATCCGGGTCATCCGCCTATTGTCGGGCCAAGGCGCCTTCGGCCTCAACAGGGCGCGCCGGCGCATCCTGGGTGGTGAGCGCCGCCGCCGTTGCGCACAGCACGCGCTCTCAGGGCCGCAGTGCCCGATACCGGGCGAGGCTCTCGCGGCTCCAGTGAACGTTGCGATCGTAGTAC